>Ga0207674_10001613_pt1 | contig 29046 bp, 27 predicted proteins | sample KBSCornC72_FD_184303 | JGI IMG/M metagenome (GOLD analysis project Ga0207674, IMG submission 184303) | Corn rhizosphere microbial communities from Kellogg Biological Station, Michigan, USA - KBS Corn C7-2 (SPAdes) (version 2) | ecosystem: Host-associated > Plants > Roots > Rhizosphere > Soil ...
GGGTATGAACGCCAGCACTCTCAAGTTGCCAGCTACTCGGAAGTAGACCAGCCTCAGGGCGAAGATTCGTCAGAGTCTCGAGTTTGCGATGACTCGACCAGAGCATTCCGCTTCTCTGAGCTCAAGACTCACCTGGCTCGGTCTATGGAACGGTGATTTAAAACGAAGATCTAAATGGATCGGGGAAGCGGTGGTCATCTGATCGCGCGCCGCATCGCCTTGGGTTGAGCCTGCAACGAGCTTACGATCTGGGGCGGCAGATCGCGCCATAAGAAGAAATGATTGCGCCTGACTTCAAGCGCTGCGTCGGCGTCGTCCGCCTCAACTGCCTCGAGGTGCGATTTGACGAGATGGTCGCCTGGGAACGAACCCTTCAGGTAATAGGTTTGTCCACCCTTGACCTCGAGGGGGAAGAACTCATCGATGGGGCGATTGAGAATCTTCTTCGCAGATGGAAACCTGAATGCGTCCACAGCACCGAATGTAAATCCGAAGAGAAATCCGGCGGAGATATCGCGAACAGTATTCGAGGATACTCCGGAATGGAACCAATATTTCCCTTCAGGTATTTCCATCCTGATTACGTTCGAGGTGATGTTCGGCGGAATGAGCAAGACAGAACCGCATGTGAGGTAATCTGCGTACATAATGAAAACCGTGGCCTTATCTGGCAACGGTTTGGGTTTATGCTGGGCGATGCTCGCTTTCTCAAAGAGAACATCGTTCGCGACCTGTGCATCGAATTGCGTTCCTGGTTCGATTTCGGCACTACCTCCGCGCTCGAGCAGGACAGCGGGAATGAGAATGGCGCCAAAGCCGAGACCCTCCACGACGACGGAGGCGGCATCATTCCTGACCTGCTCGCTGCGGTCCTCTCCTGAGGTTCCGTGTTCTCCTGTGAGCCTGACCGGTTGCCGATCGACAGATCGAACTTCGTCGAATTCGACTTCAAGGTTTCCGGGCTTGCCCTTGTGCCCGCGGCGCTTGATTGCAGTGACTCTGCCATGGCCGATGGAGCCGGCCGCGATAACGGTGAGTTCGGCGATTTTTACATCGCGGACAACGACGATCTCTACGATGTCTCCGACCCTGGATTTCTGGGATGAGAGACCCGATCGAAAGGCGAAGGCGATCTGCTGGCCGGCAGGCAAGACGAGCTGTTCCGGAGTGGGTGAAACTGTTGTGGAAGGAGCAACGAAGGCAGAATCCTGTGCGGAGACCTGCCAACCGGTCGCCGTAAATAGAACCAAGAAGGCAAGCGCAAAGTGTCCTCTTCGCGGCTGCATCCGTCCTCCCATTCAGTGGCATGGAACCACTTCAGCTTGGAGCGGGATTATAGGAAAGAGATAAAGTTTCTTATGTGATTCTGAGTACATTGCAGGGTGACCGACCAGCAAAAGCTCCCAGGGTGATGACTCGCTCAACCTGATTCCCGGTTAAAGGAACCTTTCAATTCCCCCGCGGCAAATCTCCATCACCACACGCCAGGCTCAATCCCTGTCCACTTGCAATCATTTCGGCGTCTCCGCCCCGCAGAGGAGAACGGCCCCTGACGCCTCCAATGAGGCGGTGTCAGCACCATGGGCTCCGGAAGCTTTTTAGAACCGATTCGAGTTCGATCTGAGCAGCCTGCTAGGCCCTATCGCTAATCCCTGATCCCTATTCCCTCGCTGCTTTCAGATCTCTGCTAGCTCCGGCTCCGCTGCAATTTCCTCCCGATCCGCCCCCGCCCCCAGCCAGGCATACAGCGCGACGCCCACAAAGCAGACCAGCGGCACAGCATACGAGATTGCAACTCCGCCCACATCCGCCACTCGTCCCATCAGCGGTGGAATGATGGCTCCGCCGACAATCGACATCACGATCGCGGCACTCCCCGTCTTCGTATGCGTACCCAGCCCCTTCACACCCAGCGCGAATATCGTTGGATACATCGTCGACATGAAGAAGCTGAGGCACACCAGGCAGCACACGCCAACCCAGCCCGGCCTCAACACTGCGACTCCGCAAACTACGGTATTGATCACTGCATAGAATCCCAGCAATCTCGACGCCCGCACATGCCGCAGCAGCCACGTCGAGAAGAACCGCCCCGTCGTAAACGCCACCAGTGCCGCCGTCAGCAGATAACCAGCCTTCCTCTCCCCTAGCCCGGTGTACGTCTGCACGTAAGGAATCTGCCAACTCCACGCACCCACCTGCGCGCCGACATACAAGAATTGCGCCACCACTGCAAACACAAAGTGCTTCCGCTTCCACAGCGGCTTCGATGTGTCATGCTCCAGTGTGTTCCGCGAGTGATCCATGCCCGTATGCGGAAACGGCGTTCGAGCAATCAGCAGCGCCCACAGTAGCACCAGCGATCCCAGCACCAGGTACGGAGTCACAACCCGCAGCGTCTCCGATTTCAAATACGCCTGATATGTTCCCGCAGCCTGCAGAGCTGCCACCTGGTCCGGCTTCAACTCAATTCCCGAAAAGATGAAACGGCTGCCGATCAACACTGCCGTGATGCTTCCCAGCGGATTGAACGACTGCGAAAAATTCACCCGCTGCGCGGCCGTCTCGGCATCTCCAATCTGGATGATGAATGGGCTCGCTCCCGTCTCCAGAAACGCCAGCCCGCTCGCAATCACAAACAGCGCCGTCAGAAAAAACCAGTACTGCCCGACATGCGCCGCTGGATAGAACAGAATGCACCCCGCACCATACAGGACCAGCCCTATCACCAGACCCGCCTTGTATCCGGCCCTCCGCATAATCACGCCAGCCGGAAACGCCAGAAAGAAGTAGCCGAGATAGAACGCAAACTGCACCAGCCCCGCTTCGAGCCGGTTAATCTCAAACGACTTCATGAACTGCCGAATCAGAATGTCGTTGAAGTTGTTCGGAACCGCCCACAGAAAAAACAGCGCCGTCACCAGCACAAACGGCAGCATACGGTCACGCGGAACCAGCGGCGCATCATGATCCTTCCCCGAACCAGCCGCACTCACCACCGGAGTCGCATTAAAAGGCATTCTTCCTCCCGAACACATCCCGCTTCACTTGAACATGCACGCAAACCGGGCGCGAACCTTCGACCAGTTCTACCCAATGACCACAACCGCTGGCAAATGCAACCGGCTTGGGCCAGCGGAGCCACACTCAGACGCGCGTCTTGAATACAGGAGCTGCAAGCTACTTAGCTCATCGCTGCACTACACTGAAACAGTCATGGAACTCACCGGTCTTTCCCTCATCGGCTCCGAACGCGGCTCGCGCAACGGCTCCAGCTTCCAGGCCTTCGCCCCCGGCACCGGCGAACCCATCCAGCCCGTTTACCGTGCTGCCACCTCGCAGGAGCTCGATCGCGCCGCCCAGCTCGCCGCCGACGCTTTCCCCATCTATTCCCAAACCAGCGGCGCTGCACGAGGCGCATTTCTCCGGCGCATCGCCGCGGGATTCGATTCGCATCGCGACGAACTTGCGCAACGCGCCCACATCGAAACAGCTCTGCCTCTGCCGCGTCTTACCGGCGAAGTCACCCGCACGGCTAATCAGTTCCGCTTGTTCGCTTCTGTCGTGGAAGACGGCTCGTGGGTACAGGCACGTATTGATCCGGCGCTTCCTGACCGCCAGCCGCTTCCGCGCCCCGATCTTCGTTCCATGCTCCGCGCGCTCGGCCCTGTAGCCGTATTCGGTGCGAGCAACTTCCCTCTCGCCTTCTCTGTCGGTGGCGGAGACACCGCATCAGCGCTGGCCGCCGGCTGCCCTGTCATCGTCAAAGCCCACGCCGCGCATCCGGGTACCGGTGAAATCGCAGGGCGAATCATCGTGGAAGCCGTAGCTGCTGAATCCCTTCCTGCCGGCACCTTCTCCATGCTCTTCGGCGCGGGCGTCGAAATCGGTGCTGCTCTCGTCAAACATCCTCACATCCGCGCAGTTGGCTTCACCGGTTCGCTTCGCGCCGGCCGCGCCCTCATGGACGCCGCCGCCGCGCGCCCTGAGCCCATCCCGTGCTTCACTGAGATGTCCAGCGGCAATCCAGTCTTCATACTTCCCGGCGCGCTGCGCAAAGGTCCTTCTGCGCTCGCCCAGGGCCTCTTCGGATCCTTCACGCTCGGTGCCGGCCAGTTCTGCACAAAGCCGGGGATTATCTTCCTTGCGGAATCCCCTCAGGCCCTTAAATTCCGTGACGAGCTTGATCTCCTTGTTCAGCAATCCCAGCCCTTCACGCTGCTCACCGGCGGTATCGCTCGCGAATACGACCGCGCATCCCTCGCCCGCGCCTCGCAAACCACCGTCGTCGAGTCGCAATCTACTCTCGCAAAACAGGACGGCACCTCGCCATTCCACGCACAAGCCCGCCTGTTCACCACGTCGCTGGACGAACTCCTGCAGCAGCCCGATCTTGCCGACGAAATCTTCGGCCCCGATACTCTCATCGTCCGCTGCGGAAGCTCGAACGACTACCTCAATGCCGCCCGGGGCCTCTCCGGCCATCTCACTGCCACAATCTTCGGCGACGAAGAGGACCTCGCCGCCAATCGCGAACTCATCCAGATCCTCGAACAGAAAGCCGGCCGCCTCATCTTCAACGGATTTCCCACCGGCGTCGAGGTCTCGCACGCCATGGTCCATGGCGGACCCTATCCCGCCACCTCCGACGCGCGATTCACCTCCGTCGGCAGCCTGGCCATCTACCGTTTCGCACGCCCTGTATGCTTCCAGAACTTCCCGCCGAACCTCCTGCCGCCCGAACTTCAGGACGCAAACCCGCTCGGCATTCGCCGCCTTCGCGACGGCAAACCCGAGCTCCCGCGTCAATAACCACTCAGGGGGCCTTTCGCGGGATCAGAATGCCCTTAGAGCCGATTGAGCAGTCCTGTCACTAACGCGTGCCACTCCTCTTCCAGTTCCGGACGCTGAAAGCTTCGCCCCGACCGTGCATACCAGTAATCCGCATTTGAAGTAGCTCCTTCTTTGCGGTGCAGGTATGCATGCACGGCCATTCCGTCCTTTGACTCCAGCTCATCGACGAGGCCGTGCGCCTTCGCCCAATCCCCTTTCGCGTCCCACCAGAGCGCTGCCAGAGGAGCGGCGAGAGCAACTGGCGGCGAATCGTGTTCTACCGACTCCAAGAACTCGTTCACATTCATCCGTTTCGACCTCGACAAGCCAGTTTCAATGCCTTTCGCTGCGTGACCCAAATCACATCCGCAGCTCCATACCACGGATAAGAATAGACACAAATCTAGCAGCAATAAAGAAGGTTCCGGAGGGGTCGATGAGGCAGTTAGAGAGGCCCATTCGGGGAGGTCGGGACCAAGATGCGTGGTGGATCAGGACCAATTAGACGAGCAATTTGCGATTCCGACCAAATTGGTCGTATACTGAACTCAGACCATTCTGGTCGTAGTTTTCGGCTGCTGCCCTTCCGGCAGCCTCAAGGAGTTCGGCAGGTGAGTGTGCTGACGGATCTGCGTATTGGCGAGACGGCAACCCTGATAGCCCTCGACTTGCCCGAGTCAGTGCAGAACTTCCTGATGCACATGGGCTTCGTCCCTGACGCACAAGTCACTGCCCTGCGCAAGGCTCCTGCCGGTGATCCCACCGTCTATGCAATCGACGGAATGGAGATCGCGCTCCGTCATGAAACGGCCGAATTGATCCGCGTTCGCAGCAATGTGGAAGCTTCCAAAGGTGAGATCGATGCTGAGCTGAAGAAGATTGCAGCCAATTCCGGTAACGATGTTCATGCCGAAATCCACGAGTTTGCAGGGGCCAACAGATGAATGCCTGCTGCGAGACTCCGGCGTTTGAGGCTCCTCAAGCACCGGGATCCGGAGGGCTTAGCACTGTCGTCCTGATCGGACCGCCCAACTCCGGCAAATCCACTCTCTTCAACCGGCTCACCGGTTTGCGGCAGAAAGTCGCCAACTACCCGGGCGTGACTGTAGAGCAACGCATGGGGTTGATGTCCGGCGTCGGTCGCGACGACCTCACCCTGATCGATCTACCCGGTGTCTACTCGCTCACTCCCTACTCTGAAGATGCCCGCGTCTCCGTTGATGTGCTGAAAGGCAAGATGCCCGGCACCCCAAAGCCCGATGCGGTTCTCCTGGTTCTCGATTCCCTTCACCTCACGCGCCAATTAATGCTCGCCGCTCCCGTGCTGGCCCTCGGGCTTCCCACGCTCATCCTCCTCAACATGAGCGACCTAATGGAGTCGCGCGGCGGAAAAATCGATACCCTCAAGCTTGCCAAGGAACTCGGCGCACCGGTGGCGCAGATCAGCGCTGTGCGCGGCTCTGGCATGGACTCGATTCCGCTGTTTCTCAACCAGTGCGCACTTCCGCCCGCCGCAAAAAAAGCTGAACAGCTTCTCACGCTGCCAGTACTGGGCAATGCCGCAAGCACTCATCGCTGGGCCGCGCAGGTAAGCCGGCGGACGGGATACCAGGCACCCCTGTCCGCGGAGAACAGCCGCAAGCTCGACAGTATCCTGCTGCACCGCATCTGGGGCCCTCTGCTCTTTCTCGCCGTCGTCATCGGAGTCTTCGAGGTTGTGTTTTCCATCGGTCAGCCGCTGAGCGATGGATTCGGAGACGTTTTAGCCAAAATAGGCACAGTCGTCAGACCGTTGCTGCCCGCAGGCTGGCTGCAATCTCTGGTCATCGATGGAGCATGGAAAGGCATCTCCTCAGTACTCGTCTTCCTCCCCCAGATCCTGCTCCTCTTTTTATTCATCGGAGTTCTCGAAGACTCGGGCTACCTTGCCCGGGCTGCCCTGATTGCCGACCGGGTAATGCGCACGACAGGACTGAACGGCAAGGCGTTCATCCCTCTTCTCTCCGCCTATGCATGCGCCGTTCCGGCCATCATGGCCACGCGCACCATCGAGAATAAGCGCGACCGGTTTGCCACCATTCTGGTCACTCCGTTCATGACCTGCTCGGCACGCCTGCCGGTGTACATGCTGCTGATTGCGGCGTTCATTCCACCCAGGACGTTCCTCCATGGCTTCCTTGGTCTTCAGACCATCGTCATGCTCGGGCTCTATCTCGCCGGATTTGTGGCTGCCATGACAACTGCCTGGCTTTTGAAGAGTTCGATCCTGAAATCCAACGAAGCCCCCTTCATCCTCGAATTGCCGCAGTACCGGATGCCAACGCTGCGCTCGCTGGCAATGCGGCTGGTCGATCGCGCCAAGGTTTTTATGCGCCAGGCAGGCACGGTCATTCTCGCTGTCACCCTCGGCCTCTGGCTGCTTGCGCACATTCCTCCTGTGCCAGGACCGGGTGGGCACTACACCGCTCCCGAATTGGCCGACAGTATGATCGGCAAGATGGGTCATGTCATCGAGCCTGTGATTGCTCCGCTTGGCTTCAACTGGAAGGTCGGCATCGGCTTGATTTCCAGCGTACTCGCGCGCGAGGTCATGGTCTCCACGATGGGCACTCTCTACGGAGCCGATCCGGAAACGCAGACCATGCACCTGCAGAACGCCCTGCACACGGATATGACCCTTGGCGGGGCAGTTGCACTGATGATCTTTTTCGCATTCGCAATGCAATGCACCTCGACCATGGCCGTGGTCCGGCGCGAGACCAACAGCTGGAAGTGGCCCGCTGTGCAATTTGCCTACATGCTTACGCTTGCGTGGGTGGGCGCCTTTGCTGTGAACCACATCATTAACGCGCTCTTCGGCTAAGTACACCTTGGTTCCTGCCTCGGTATGACAGCCTCGCCGAGTCCCGAGTATCTTAGGTGCATGCGGTACTGGGTTGTGAATGCGGCTCGCCTTTCAGCCGTTCTCCTTCTTCTCCTCTCCTCCTCCGCGGCGCTCCCCCAGAACCCTGTTCTGAAAACCCGTCCCAAAGAGGATCCGGAAGAACGGTTCAACGCGTCGCGTCGCATCACGATAAACGTTCAGGTAACGGACGCCGCCGGGAACCCGGTCTCCAATCTGCACCCTGAGGATTTCAGCCTCTATGACAATCGCCAGCCGCGCAGGATTGTCGCGTTTCACTCCATCGACGGCGCCGCACTGAGCGATGCAACCGATGTGCTGATCTTGCTGGATGCGGTGAATACTCCTCAGCCGGCTTTGGAAAAAGAAAGGAGCGCAATCTTCAGATACCTGGCCGAGAGCAAGAAGCCATTGCCATTTCAGACCGCCTTCGCCCTGTGGTTCAATGGCCATTTGAGTGCCACGCCGGCTACGACCGACCGCAATGAGATTGGGCGCGCGTTTGTGAAGCTGACAAAGAATGTGCACTCCAATGCCTGCGGAACCAAAGAGAGGCAGCAGAATGTGTCGGCAGGCAAAGACGCCGCCAGCGTGAGCCCTGCAACCTGTCGCGCGGTGCACTTCAAAGACTCGGTGGCGGCACTGGTTGGCATCGCCCAGCAGCAAGCCGCAACCGGCGGCCGCACGCTCCTTATCTGGATGGGTTCGGGCTGGCCTGTGCTGCCGGACGCTGAGCTGCAACGGCTCGACCCCCAGCAGCGCGATGCATACGCTCGAGAGTTCGAAGAGATACTTCGCGATCTGCGCGCAGGTCAGATGACCGTCTACTCCATTGCGCCCGGCGATGGCAGCTCGACTGAAAAGATTGCTTCGTCACATGCGGCGCCAACGTTTCCGCGCATCGCAATAGATGAATTCGCGCAACGAACCGGAGGCAGGGTGCTGTCGAAGAGTGAAGATCTCGTCGAGGACCTGCACGCCTGCATTCGCGACGCGGAGTGGTATTACTCGCTGGCCTTCAACGCACCGCCCGCACAGAACGGCCCGGGAGAGATGCACTCTCTGGAAATGAAGGTTAACCGACCCGGTCTTGAGGTGCGAACCATGAACTCGTACTACAGTGAGCCGCGGTGATTGTCCAAACCATTCTCTAGCGAACACCCGGCTAAATTGGATGCCTTCTCGCATTCAACTCTCATTACGTTCGGCATCTGTTCTACTCTTTGCACGATTCCAGACAATAGAATGTGCACTTCCCCCGCATTCGTAACTATCCTTTGGAGGTCATTCAGATGCGATCCCATTTCGCGCTTTGCCTTGTGCTTGGGCTGGCGGCATCAGCGTATGCTAAGGAACCTCATCACTATCATTCAGGCAAGCTGCTGCAGATGGCTTCTGTTCCGTGCGGCATGGCCGAGAAAGATGCGAAGACCCTGACCGGCGAACTGCTCGGAACCGACAGCTCTCACAAGAAGACCGAGGAGGTTCTGTGTCAGGAATACATCCTCGAATCGGAGACCGTAACCTATCGGATCCGGCCCAAAGACGATAAGCACCCTGTGCTACTTCCCGTCGGTCAGCAGGCGCAGTTCTTTCTTTCGAAGGACAAAATGATTCTTCGCGTCGAAGATCTCGACAACAAAGACCGGGAGTATAGCGTCGTCTCCATGACGCCGCGCGATAACAGCACAGCCGTTGTAGAGTCGCCACGGCCCAAGCTGCAGTAGCATTCAACTAGACGCAGAAAGGGCGTGATACAAGCCACGCCCTCTATATTTGCTCTTGATCGTTACTCTGCTTCCGGATGCAGCGCGATGCCCTTTTCGCCCGCGGCCTTGCGCTCGTTGTATGCCTTCACCCAGTCTTCCCAGTGCTTGCCGGCGGCCCGATCTTTACCCGTGAATTCCAGACGAGCGATTTCAGCATAGCTGAGCTTCTGCTTCCCGTTCACATTCGGCTCGAAGTACTGAACGTAGCTTTCGGCGAGTGAAGAGCCCGTACGACGATTGAAGATGAATGCCTCAATCTTCTTCCCTGCCTTGGTCGTGATGGTCACGTCGCCGCGATAATCGAACGCTTTTTCCAGCGCATTGCGCAGGTCGTCTTCGCTGGCGAGTTCTGGCACCCAGCCTTCGAGTTGTTCATGCTCGGTTCCGGGAACGAGTTCGAGTGCTTCGATCTGTTCCAGCGTGTACTTGGAAACCTCAGCCGTCATACGTTGGTCTCCTCGAGGCTGTGCGACTTGGCCTCGATCTGCACCAGCGCGGTTGCGCCGTGCGGAGCAGGCTCGCTCAGAAGCTTCAGCGCGTGCTCATCTTCATAGGTGCTGAACCACCCCTTTGCCATCGACATCAGTCCCTTGACCGAAAGGAAGCCATCAATCACAGCCGTAGGCTCGTACCCACAGCTCACCATGCAGTTCGCGCATTTCGGATTCCCGCTGGCCGCGCCGTACTCCTCCCACTGCGTGGTCTCCATCAATTCCTTGAAAGTCTCTGCGTAGCCGTCCTGCAGCAGGTAACAGGGTTTCTGCCAGCCGAAGATGTTGTATGCAGGGTTTCCCCACGGAGTGCACTCGTAGCTGCGGTCGCCCATCAGGAACTCGAGGAAGAGTGGAGACATGTTGAACTTCCACGACTTCTTTCGATTCGAGAGAATCGCGCGAAACAGTCGACGTACTCGCGCGCGGCCGAGGAACCGATGCTGATCAGGAGCCTTGTCGTAGCTGTATCCAGGCGAGAGCACGATGCCCTCCACGCCCAGGGCCATCACTTCATCGAAGTAGCGCCGCACGCTGTTCGGATCTGTTCCGTCGAAGAAAGTCGAGTTCGGCGTAACGCGGAAGCCGCGCCTCACCGCTTCCTTGATGCCTTCAACCGCGAGATCCCATCCGCCTTCGCGGCAAACGGAATAATCATGGTGTTCGCGCTCGCCATCCAGATGCACTGAGAACGTCAGGTACTTCGATGGAGTGAACTCGTGAATGCGCCGCTTCAGTTCCAGCGCATTCGTACAGAGGTAAATGTACTTCTTGCGCGCAACCAGTCCATTGACGATCTCAACAATCTGCGGATGCAGCAGCGGCTCGCCACCCGGAATCGAGACCATTGGCGCTCCGCATTCTTCCACTGCAGCAAAACACTCTTCGGGCGTGAGCATCCGTTTCAGGACATGCGGTGGATATTGCACCTTTCCGCAACCGGCACATGCCAGATTGCAGCGGAAGAGCGGCTCGAGCATCAGCACGAGCGGGTAGCGTTTGTTGCCCGTCAGACGTTGCTTCCAAACATACGAGAAGACCGTCCAGACTTGTGAGATGGGAATTGCCATCTTTGTTTGTTTTCCCTCGGGGCGGTAGCCCTGTCAAGCTTCCAGCTATCAGCCGTCAGCTCTAAGTAAGAACCTCAATGAACTTGCATCATCCAGTTTCTCAATTTGAAACCCGCTAGCTGTCTTGCCGCTCCATTGCTCGTTGATAAGCAGTAAGAGCCATCAGCGGGAAATACTGCCGGTAAAGCGTATATGCCAGATAGAACACCTTGGGGAATCCCGTGCCGGTGATGATGCCCTCACGCTTAGCACCTTCGCCCATCGACTCGTCCCAACTGCCGTCCTGAAGCTGCCGTTCGAGCAGCCAGCGAATTCCCTTCGCAACTGAATCTGATCGATCATCTCCCGCAGCGAGCAATCCCAGCAACGCCCACGCAGTCTGCGACGGAGTGCTGACACCTACGCCGCGCGTATCCGGATCGTCGTAGGTTCCGCAAGATTCACCCCACCCGCCGTCGGAGTTCTGCACCATGCGGATCCACTCGGCAGCCTGCTGCACCTGCGGCTCGTTGTGATCGAAGCCGATCGCTTCAAGCCCGCGCAGCACCAGGAACGTGCCATAGATGTAGTTCACACCCCAGCGGCCAAACCAGCTTCCGTCCGGCTCCTGCTCGCTCAGGATGAACTGAATCGCCCTTTCGACGCGCTTATCCGCTCGCGTGTAGCCGTGCGCCGCCAGCATCTCGAGCATGCGCCCGGTGATATCGACCGTCGGCGGATCCAGCATTGCATTGTGGTCAGCAAACGGGATGTACTGGAAAATCATCTTCGTGTTGTCTTTGTCGAAGCTGCCCCAGCCCCCGTTGCGGCACTGCATGGCAAATTCCCATTCGATCGCGCGCTGCACAACCTGGTGCTGATAGCGCTCCCGCGGATTATCGACCTTGCTCAGCCCCAGCAACACTTGCGCCGTGTCGTCCGTGTCGGGATAGAACTCATTATTGAATTCGAAATACCAGCCGCCCGGCTCGGTCTTCGGTACCTTCACCGCCCAGTCGCCCTTGTGGCGAACTTCTTTGGACAGCAGCCAGTCAGCAGCCTTCAGCATGCGCGGATCATTGCGCGGGACGCCGGCTTCACCCAGCGCGAAGATAGCTTGTCCGGTATCCCATACCGGCGACATGCAGGGCTGCATGCGAAACGTCGGATAAGGCAACTCCGGTGTCGGTTCCTGCTCGATACCCAGCTTCTCGAACTCGTCACGCGCGCGAATAACCTGGGGATCATCTTCGGAGTATCCGAGGCACCGCAGCGCGATAATCGCGTTCATCATCGCCGGATAGATTGCGCCGAGACCATCGGACATCTCCAGGCGTTCGAGCATCCACTTCTCCGCCTTCTTCAGTGCGAGCCTTCGCACCGGACGCAGATGCACAGCCTCTGCCCAGTGCATCACGCGATCGATAGCGATAAAGAAATTGCGCCATGAGATCTTGTTTTTTGAGTCCCATTTCAGCCGCAGATTGGCGTTGGCGCGACCGCCAACATAGAGTTCATCAATCGCGTGCTCTGCAGGAATCTTTTTGTAAGGCTTCTTCGCATAGATGATCGCCAGCGGCACAAGAATCGAACGCGACCACGCCGAGATTTCGTAGATGTTGAAGTAAAACCAGTTTGGAAAAAGAACAATCTCCGGCGGAATCGCAGGCACTGCATCGTAGTCATACTGGCCCAGCGCACAGAGATACATTTTAGTAAATGTATTGCAGGCCACCACTCCGCCATTGGCCAGAATCCACTCGCGAGCCTTCACCAGCCGTGGATCCGTGGCCGAAACGTTCATCAGCTTTGCCGAGAAATAGCACTTCACCGTAAGCGAAATGTTGCCGGGACCACCCGGATAGAGACTCCAGCTGCCATCCTCTTTCTGATACCGCATCATCTCCGTGAATGCGCGATGCAGTCTTCCAGCCTCACCCGACTCAAGGAGCGTATGGAGAAAGATGTAATCGGCCTCGAGCATCGAATCAGCTTCGAGTTCGCCGCACCAGTAGCCCTCGGGATGCTGACGACCGAGGAGGTAGTTGCACGAGCGCTGAATCGCCGACTTCACATCAGCAAGAGCGGCATCCAGCCGGCCAAACCTCGGCACTGTCGACTTTGGCTGACCCAGCTGAGTACTCATTGCGATATTCGGTCCCTCGATGATTCAAAATACCCCGGAATCGACCCGCCTCTGTGCGCGATTCCGTTGTCTCAATCCCGTTATGGAGCAGCCATTCGAGCCCAAACAGAACCTTAACCTGGCTCAACGCCTTCGCACACAGGCCTGCTGGCTGGCCGTTCAGCGAACTGGAACCGGCTCCGCCCCGCCCGAACTTCCGATCGCCTGAACGATCTCGGGAGGAAGGCCAAACCGCACATTCTCTGGCATTACCTCCACTTCTTCGACGCTGGAGAATCCGTTTTGACGCAAATAATTGACCACGTCCTCTACCAGCACCTCGGGAGCGGATGCACCCGCCGTGACCGCGACAGTCGACACTCCCTGCAGCCACTTGGGATCGATCGCCTGGGAGTTATCAATGAGGTACCCGATGGTCCCCAGGTTCCGCGAAACCTCAACGAGCCGGTTCGAGTTCGAACTGTTCGTTGAACCGACAACAAGCACGAGGTCCGCATTGTGCGCCACGTTGCGCACGGCCACCTGGCGATTTTCCGTCGCGTAGCAGATGTCCTGTGAATGAGGCCCCACGATGTTCGGGAACTTCTGCTTGAGCGCGTGAATGATGTCTCGCGCCTCGTCCAGCGACAGCGTGGTCTGCGTCAGATAGGCGACCCGATCCGGGTCTGGCACTTCAAGCGTATCCACTTCAGCCGCGCTTGAAACCACCTGAGTCACATCAGGAGCCTCGCCCAGCGTGCCTTCGATTTCATCGTGATCGCGATGACCGATCAGCACCAGCGAATAGCCCTGTTTGGCGAACTTCACAGCCTCGATGTGGACCTTGGTGACCAGAGGACAGGTGGCGTCGATTACCTTCAGCCCGCGTCCCTTGCTGCGCTCCCTCACTGCCGGAGAGACGCCATGTGCCGAGTAGATAACCCGTTGTCCATCAGGCACATCGTCAATCTCGTGTACAAAGATGGCGCCCTTTTCTGCCAACTCGTTAACGACATAGCGGTTATGCACGATCTCGCGCCGAACGTAGATCGGTGCCCCGAAGGTGTCGAGCGCAATTTTCACGATATCGATGGCGCGGACCACACCAGCGCAGAACCCACGTGGTTTCAACAGAAGTACACGTTTCTGGCCGGCTGAAGTATCGGTTCTGGCTTGGTTGGGGATGGAATCGAGCGCAGTTGTAGTCACAGTACCATTATAGCAATTTGAAGGTTTCGCAAGGCTGTTTCAGCCCCCTTCCCTCCAGACTCTTCACGCAGTCTCACGCCGCGCACGCAACGCAATTGAGCAAATCGCCCCGATTTTCCACTTCCCAAATTCGCCTCTCAATGCCTCTTCCGGTAACAGAATGGCATTACTACAAACGCCAGCCAGAATTACCAAATGGGTCTGGCAAGTTCTTGTTTAAAGAACTACTTTCGAGTTCTGCTTCACCTGAGGCAGCAGGGGGAATGATGGAGGAGATGATCAGTCACAACGGGAATGGGGGGGTCGTGAAAGAGCGTTTTATTTATCCAAATCTCAAGCTTCGGGTGTACACCACCGGAATGCGCCAGAACCGGCTTGCCAAGATGGTCGGTATCGATGAAGCCTACCTGAGCCGAATTATTAACGGTGTGCGAGTCCCGGGAAAACAGATGCAACAGCAGATCGCCGAGGCGCTCGGATGTGATCCAGATTGGCTATTTCAGCAAGCCACACTCCAGGCACCGCGAGAGGAGAATGCCGACGCGGCAAAAGTGGGATAGCTCGCGTTGGGCGACTGAGAATCCTCTCTCCACTTCGCTCGAAGCGTCTCGATGATTTCTACACATCATTCGAGACGCCCTGCTTGTTTCAGCTGCTTGGCCTCATTCGTTTCGCGTTTCGGTACTATCGACTCAAATCGGTGCAAGTTATTGGCTGCCTGCCGTTGGCAATTTCTTGCCTTTTTGATTAAATAGCCTCAGCTTTGACGAACTGATTGTTATTCCATTTATCCGCTTTTCTACAGGCGTTCTATATGCAGTACTGTTCCCTTCTGCCTTCTAACCTCACGTAAACAACCATCTTTGCTGCGGTGCTCCGCTCACCGCTTCCATCCGTGTGTCTTCGCAAGCCTGGGCACACCAAAACAAGAACATGGCGCCGATCTTGTGCCCGGGTTGACTCCCGGAATGCACACAGGAGAGCTGCGCGCATTCTCGAAGGGATTCGAAAGTGATCGATCTTAAAGGCTTCCTCTCAAATCGCAGACTTCAGCTGGCCTCTTCCGTAAAAGTTGTCATCCTCGTCCTCACTGCTGTCGGCACAACGGCCTTTGCGCAGAGTCTTGACCGCGTTTCATGCGTTGCCAAGACATACACCACGGCGGGCACTGACACTTGCCGCGCTTTCCTGACCGCCACCATCACCACTCCCACGTACATCGCGCTTGCAAGCAACAATCCCGCAGTCACGGTTCCCAGCGGAGTCAACGTGAGTTTGTACGCAGCCAGCAAAGGATTCAGTCCAGTCATCGCCACTGTAGCCACTCCTCAGATCGCGGTGATCACTGCAACCCTCAACGGAATAACGAAAAGCTTCACGATCTCACTCTCGCCGAATACTGCGAGTACGCCCAAGATGAGTGTCAACGCGACCACGATTGGTTTCGGCAGCGTTGCCCTCAATTCGCCTCAGGAGCAGACGGTCAGAATCTACTCGACTGGCACCGCGCCCCTGATTGTGAACTCAGCCGCTGTGAGCGGAACCGGATTCTCAGTCTCTGGCGCGACATTTCCCGCAACAGTGAATCCTGGCCAGTCCATAACAGTGCAGGTGCAGTTCGACCCCACTAAGGCGGGCACATACAGCGGGCAGCTTTCGATTGTCAGCAATGCTTCCACTGCCTCGATCCCTCTTGCCGGCGCCGCAGCTTCGCACCAGGTCGAGTTGAGTTGGAGCGCGCCAAGCTCCTCTAGCTCTCCTGTCGTCGGCTACAACGTGTATCGCGCCGTGTCCGGGAATTCCTCCTTCGCACGCGTCAACGCCAGTGTCGATCAAGTAGCCACGTACACCGACAGCACGGTACAGAGCGGCACTGCCTACGACTACAAAGTCACGAGCGTCAGTTCCGCAGGGCTGGAGAGCAGCCCATCAAACAAAATCAGCGTCATCGTTCCGTGAAACTTAGGCCGGTTGTCAGCAAAAAAGCGCCCGCAACCGGCCTACATATTTGGTAACTACTTTGATTAGTTACGGTAACCATAACCAACCCTTCCGTACGTCTCGATATGTTCTTAAACGCATACCACCTTCGTGGAATTAGATAGCGTCAACCTTCTGTACTTCAACATCTTGCATTGTTAGTACAAAGGTAATCCGTACATACCACATTCGTGACTATCGTCACCTGTACCCAATGCCTTCACAGGGTCGATTCTGCAATCAGTCAAACCGACGCAGGTATAGAGATTCTCCCCCGCAGCAAGTTCCGCGGGGTTTTCTGCATCGGCTGACCGAAGCAGTTTGATGCAGGTGAAGCCTAATGTTTAAAGTCCGCAATTCTTCCTTCTTAAAAGTTAGACAGATCTCAGCAGTTCGTTCGGAAAGCCACACATCGATCTCCAAAAGCTATAGTGCGTGTGCAACCGCCGTCCTGGCTTGCTCCCTTCTGTTTACCGCGGGCCTGACCGGCTGCGGATCAGATTCCCGTGCCTTCTCCTCTACGAATGCCGACCCAGTCGTTGCCACTCCATCATCAGTCGATTTCGGAGACTTGAAGGTTGGGACCGGCGCCACCCAGAGCATCTCTATCAAGAACTCCAGCACTTCGGCGGTGAAGATAACAGATCTCAGCAGTTCGAACACCGCGTTCACCATCAGCCCTGCGACGTCGTTGCCAATCACTCTTTCCGCTGGGCAGAGCGTGGAGGTGAACGTCCATTACGACGCGAAAACGACCACCGATTCGACTGGAACGCTCAATCTAACGACGACAAGTCTCTCCACGATGACGACGCGGTCGTCGAGCCCGACCAAGCTGCACGGAAAGGGATCGACAGCATCTCTGGCGGGCCTCAGCTGCGCAAGCACCTCAATGATTGGCGCTGGTTCTGACAATTGCACTGTGACGTTGACTTCGATCGCACCCACCACAGGAGTAGTCGTCAATCTGGCAAGCAGCAGCACAGCGATTTCCGTCCCTGCTTCCGTGACCGTGCCTTCCGGAGCCAAGAGCATTAGCTTCACTGCGACAGTCGCAGCCGTTACCGCCTCTCAGACTGTCACCCTGACCGCTACCCAGGGGTCCACATCGAAAACCGCATCCATCAAGCTGAGCGGGTCGTCGTCCTCCATCGGAACGCCATCTCTCAGCCTCAGCACAACCTCTCTGGCATTCGGGAACGTCGCCGTCGGAACCGCTGTCACAAAGTCAGTTACAGTCACGTCCAGCGGCAGCGCACCGGTATCGATCAGCGCTGATTCCATTTCCGGCACCGGCTTCTCGGTTTCGGGCGGAACCTTCCCAGCCACTTTGAATCCGGGGCAGTCTCTGGTCCTGTCGATTCAGTTCAGTCCAAAATCTGCCGGATCCGTTACGGGGCAACTCGCGATCTCCAGCAATGCTCCAGGCGTCACGGTCAGCTTGAGCGGCACCGGCTCCACAACCACTCCCACGGTCAGTGGTCTGGCATGCGGCAGCACATCTATCACCGGCGCCCTCGCCGATTCGTGCAGTGTCACACTCTCCGGATCCGCTCCAACAGGCGGCCTCAGTGTCGCACTTTCCAGCAGCAGCGGCTCAGTGACCGTGCCCAGTTCCATCACGGTCCCCGCCACTGCCACCACAGCTACATTCACAGCCAATGTGGCCGCGGTGACTTCGGCAACCACCGCATCTGTGACCGCCTCGGGCGGCGGCACATCGAAGTCGATTTCGCTCCAGCTGAATGCTGCATCAGCGGCGCTCAGCGTAAACGCAAGCAGCATTTCGTTCGGTGCATTGGTTGTAAATCACTCGACCACGCAGACCATCACCCTGACATCGACGGGCACAGCAGCCGTTACCGTCAATTCCATCAGCGTCAGCGGCAGCGGCTTCTCAGCATCTGCCGTGACCCTGCCGGCCAAGCTAAGTCCCGGCCAGTCACTCAATGTAACGCTGACGTTTAGTCCCACCGTAGTCGGCAGCGCATCAGGCCAGCTGTCAATCTCCAGCACTTCCTCCACCAACCCGACAATCACAATCGGACTGAGTGGAACAGCGAATCCGCACCAGGTGGATCTCGCATGGAATCCGCCGAGCACCTCAGGTGTTTCCATAACCGGATTCAAGGTCTATCGTGCGATCAGCGGCTCCGGTGGATTTGCTGCGCTGAGTTCAGCGACTCCGCAGACCTCATTCACCGATACCGGCGTGCAGAGTGGAACCTCGTACGACTACTACGTGACCAGCCTTGATTCATCTGGCGTCGAGAGCTCACCCTCCAACACGACCACGGTCAAAATCCCGTAGACGAACGCTGAACCAAACTTTCATCATCGCGCCGCTCGAAAACGGGCGGCGCTTCTATTTGCCAGAAACAAGCTCGAGCACTCGCTCAGCAGCTTCGACCACATCGCCGCGGGTGCCCGCATAGCACTCCGCCATGGCGGCAGAGCGCGTGAACAGATTGAGCATCTCCGGGGACTGCCCCATCTCATGAGGTGTGTTGCGCAGAAGTAGCATCACAGCTTCTCCCTGCGATATCTGCTGAACGTTCCACATCGCCTCTGGATCATAGTCGACGGCCACTATCCAGCCGACAGGAACCGGCTCCATGGCGAAGCTGGCATTCAGGTCTTGTGGAAGGGTCAGCGTCTGCCTGGAGCTGCCATTGCGCAGCAGCAGCGGTCGGGGATACGCATGCACGTGTCCTTGCTCGTCGACCAGAGCATATTCATCAGAGAGATGTTTCGCGCCGTGGCGCAGGAGTTCTGCAACAAGCGACGACTTTCCAGCGTGCGACGATCCCGGAATCAGCAGCGCCCTTCCCTTCAGCACCACCGCGCCGGCGTGCACCGCCCGGAGGCTTCTGAGTTTCTCAACGAGCACGTCATCCAGAGCTTTTACCGTAGCCAGAGCCGCATCGCTGATTGTCTCAGCTGAGCATATATTTCGCTCATTCACGAGAACATCAAATCCACCAGGGCCCTTCAACACAGAGATCTTGATCTCCGCTGCGTCGGCCGACACATTCCTCCGGGCCAACGGTGGCAGCAAGACGCGATCCAGAGTATTTCGCATCTCTTCGCTGTCTGACTCGACTCGGAGCGCGCAATCGAACGCGTCGACCCCGAAAGAATAGCTGCGGCTTGAATTCATAATGACAAGGCTAATCTATGCATACGCGAAAATGGCGGCCCCTCATGCGGCCGCCATTCTCAACATCGCTTGCCAAGCCCGCTCCATAACCCAGAATGGAACGAATCGGGCTGATCCAGGGAAAGGAAGAAAGAACCACCTCAAACTTCACCCATCAAACTTGTCGCGCTTAAACGGCGATCTTAGAAGGGGCGCTTCTGATTCTTGGGAACGTTGGCCCGAGGCCGGCTGAAGTCATGATCGACCGAACTCGCATGTTCTGCGTGGGCCTTCTGCTCACCCACTGTGAGAGACACGACGAGAGGAAGCGCAACCGCACCTAGCCCGGCGAGAATCTGACGGCGAGTAGCTTTGAAGGAACCTGAAACTGTGACCAGCTTCTTGTCTTGAAGTTCCATGACCGACGCTTCCGCCAGTTCGTCCGTTACAGCGGAGTTGAACGAGTTCCGCATCGTATCCGCGACACCGGCGACAGTAGTCGCCGAGGCGCATGCTTCCCAGGCAGCAGCAGCAGTCGGATTCAGAGCGAGAACAGTGTTGTTATCGGAATTGCGAATAATTCGGGAACCATCAGGCATGGAGTTAATGGCGAGATTGCCAGAATTCATGCGCTCAACTTTCATGGGGGACTTCTCCTCTTTCGAGCTATTGCTACATGTTTCTGCTGCGACTACGCGAGAAGAATAGCCCACCTGTACGAAAGAGCAATACCACCATCTTGCAGAACATACAGGTCGCAAGTAATGGAAAAGGAATGATGGTAACCTGCCATACAAGGTACTTTCCGGTCATCGCTCAACCACTTTTGATTGTGCAGAGTACGATGAACGATGCCACGCCTCGGAACTCTGCGAAACAATGGAATCACTCATTCCGCGTAGATTCTGAAAAGAGACATCGTGCAATCGATCCACCCCAATGCGAGTGCGTTTTTACGAGCAGCTTCCAGCCCGCGGATAAAGGTCAGCGCTGCAACCCTGGCAGAGTTAGCCGCACAAATCGTCAATTGGGATGATGTGATTCGCGGAGCAAGTCAGCATGGCATCCTGCCACTGCTCTACGCGCGGCTGGTCGAGATATCCGATTCAATTCCGTCCGATGTACTCGAACACGCCAGGCGCGAGTTCGAGCACAATGCATTCCACTGCATCACCAACGCAGAAGAACTTCTGCAGGTGCTCAGCGCTTTCGAAGCCGCACGGATCGACGCGCTGCCCTTCAAGGGAGTTGTGCTCGGCGCCCATGCCTATGGCGACATGACCTTGCGAAAAGCCGGCGATCTCGATCTGCTGATTCGCTTTCGCGATCTGCGGCGCGCCACCGAAATCCTGAAGCAGCGTGGGTATCATCTGAAGACCAAAACGCTCGCCGACGGCTCACCCGAGGCCGAGGACTACTTCGAATTTCATTTTGAAAGGCCGGCTGATGGCATGGTACTTGAGCTTCGCTGGAGGCTTGAGCTTACGCAGCCGCGCTATCGCCACGAACTCGGTCTGGAATGGGTATGGCCGCGGCGAACAATTGTGAAGCTCGCAGGCGCGCAGGTACCGGATCTCGATCCCGTGAGTTCCCTTCTCATCCTATGCATGCACGGAACCAAGCACGCGTGGTCGCGCTGGATGTGGATCTGCGATGTAGCGATGCTGATCGAGAACGAGCCCGCGCTCAATTGGGACCTTGCCCTGCGAGAAGCGAAACGCGTCGGATTGCATCGCTGTCTCGCCCTCGGCGTATTGCTGGCCTGTCGCGGCGCCGGAGCAACCGTGCCCCAGCACGTCCTTGAAAGGCTCGGGAATGATCGGGACATGAGCAGGCTGTCGGACTTTCTCTTTAAAAACGTTTTGGAACATCCTGGAGCTATTCCGGAAGGAAGACTCCCCTATAACATCCGGATACTCGGATTCCGCGACAGGTTCCAGAGCCTCTTGTCCCCGTCCATCCTCAAGCCCAACGAGCTAGACCGCGCCGCCATTAGGCTGCCGAAACTTCTCACTCCGCTCTACTACCTGGTCCGGCCAATCCGCGTGTTACTCGATCGGTCCCCGCGCTGACCTCTATTACGTTGTAGATAATACCCGCCAGAGAAACATTTACATGGCTCTGCCCAGTCGCTCCGGTAGAGCAATGTGGAAATCTTGTCTGATTTTCAAGGAAGTACAACGATTTATTAGAGTACGTCTAAAGTAACCTATCCATCATCTTTGGTCATTAGCTTGCTACTCTGCTTTTAGATTTTCAACTCTACGGGCTCGTACCAGTGCTTCTGGCGGAATTTCCCCTGCCTCTCTGAGCGTCTGTTCGCGATCCCCAGAGGGGCTGCTTCCACACGATCGCCTGCTGGAATTGTCCCGCGATCCAAAAGAACACCAGCTCAGTCAATTTCTGTTTTCTACCAGCCGTGCTGTGCCTCGTTTGCGAGTGCGTAGCAACGACACGGGAGATCTCTGTCTGGGTCGGAACCACCGCCAGGCACGAGAGGAAGGAGTGAAAGGCAAACCGAGCGTCTGAAGCCCCGCTTGCTTCAGGCGATCCATTAGCAAGTTTCCGGCTGCCACTGTCCTCTGAGTTGTTCTGCTATTTTCTTGCCTGCCTCAGATAGGAGTGCTTTACGCAAGCCGGAGCACAACAAGAAAGGTGCGAACGCGCCTGCTGAGGAGAAGTCGATGTACCCAACTCAGGGCCGGCCAGATACGAATGGCCACACACTAGTCGCGCGGGGATCGAAGCAGCATTTTTCAAATTCCGGTTGTCATTTCCGGACAATCGATAGAGTTACTACCTTCCTGCAATCTTCATATACGAGAGCCTCGCATCGGCAACTCGCCCAAATCTGCATGCTGGCGCTGTGCGTGGCGGCAGTTTCCGGATGTGGCGGGTTGAACTACAACAATCAGGGAGCTGCTGCTGGTGCAGCACTCAGCGCCATCTCCTGTGGCACGCAGTCCTTGACAGGACCGCAGACAAAGTCATGCTCGATCTCGCTCAGTACAGCTGCTCTTTCCTCAGCAGCGGTAAAACTCTCCAGCAATAATCCCTCGTTAAAAGTACCGGCTGACGTGAAGATCGCAGTAGGTCAAAGCTCGGCCACTTTCGATGCGGTCTCAGCCGGAGTGAACCAAACCGCCGCAGTCACAATCACCGCGAGCTTTCGAGGAGTCACAAAAAGCGCCGCGCTCACTCTCTATCCAGCTGGGACGAATTCTGGTTCCGGCTCTCCGCCACCAACGCAGCACAAGGTCCAGCTCAGTTGGAGCCCTGCTGCCGGGTCGAGTGGCATAGTGGCCGGCTACAACATATACCGCGCAACAGCAGGCCTCTCGAGCTATGCGCTGCTCAACGCAACTCTCGATACTGCGACCAACTATGTCGATGTCGGCGTACAGAGCGGCACAACATACAACTACGTAGTGAAAAGCGTAGATAACCAGGGAGCAGAGAGCACCCCCTCAAATTCAACGCAAGTCACCATACCTTAACCACTCTCGAAGCATGAGTACATGAATTTCTCATGCTTCGAGCGCCTCTCCAATTTGGTCGATAACAGAATCGGCGATTGTCAGTGCGGCAGTAGCCGCGGGACTCGGTGCGTTCAAGACATGCAACGCCTGACGCTGTCGGACGAAGTAAAAATCCTGCAGCAGTTCTCCCGAAGGTGAAAGCGCCTGCGCGCGCACACCCGCGCCGCCCTGCATCAGATCACTGATCTGGAGTTCCGGTACCAGGCGCTGCAGCGATTTGCAGAAGAGTTCCTTGCTGAAAGAGCGGCGAAATTCGTTCCAGCACATCGAGGGATACCGCATTAGAAAGCGCCAGAATCCAGGATAGGTGAAGGTTCCAAGCACGTCGCGCACCCGTATGTCGGTGTGCCGATAACCTTCACGAGCAAACGCCAGCACTGCATTCGGTCCCGCTTCGGTGCCCCCGTGGATGAGACGCGTGAAGTGAACTCCCAGGAATGGAAACTTAGGATCAGGAACCGGGTAGATCAGATTGCGAACGAGTCCCTGACTTTCTGGTTTGAGCTTGTAGTACTCGCCTCGAAAAGGGACGATCCGGGTGCTGTCACGATCTCCCGCCATCCTGCCGATGCGATCGCATTGGAGCCCACCGCAGTTGATGATGAAATCAGACTCGAACTCGCCGTCAGTAGTAGCAATTCTCCAGCCCCCGGCATTCTTGATTCCTTTCACTTCCGCGGAGTAGTGTACTTCTCCGCCGTGCGCAGTGATCTCATCGGCCATCGCCTGCGACGCTGCCTTGAAGTCAACGATTCCTTCCTGCGGCACGCGAATGGCAGCTATCCCGGCGGCGTGCGGCTCATACTCCCGAATCTGCTCTGGACCGAGAAGTTCGAGCCCTGCCAGGCCGTTCGCCGTGCCACGCTCGAGAAGAGCATGCAGACGGGGGATCTCCTCGGGCTCGGTCGCGACCACGAGCTTCCCGCAAATCTCATGCGGGATGGCATGCTGCTGGCAGAACGCAACCATCCGCCGAATTCCCTGCACTGCCAGTCGTGCCTTCTGCGATCCCGGCTTGTAATAGAGGCCGCAGTGCAATACCCCGCTGTTATTGCCCGTCTGATGCCTGGCCGGACCGCTCTCCTTTTCGAGAACGACCACCTTGACGCGCGGATAACGGCAGATCAACTGGTGCGCAGTCGCAAGTCCAACAATACCCGCACCGATTACGACGACTTTCATAGATCACCGTAAATGAACTGTGAACGCAAAGCGCGCTCAGGCACGCCCGTTCGAGCCATCCAGTTTCTGCTGCCACTTCCAGGCAGAAACAAGAATCTCATCCAGATCGCGCTTGGCTGCCCAGCCTAAGACCTCTTTGGCTTTGGCGGGATCCGCGTAGAGCGAAGGGGGATCACCAGCGCGGGCAGCAGCAAACTCGTGCGGAACCTCACACCCAGTGAGTCGCTGAATTGCGCTGATCAGTTCCTTGATTGAGGTCCCCTTGCCTGTCCCAAGGTTCAAGCTCAAAGACCTCCCACCATCGGCCAGGTACTCAAGCGCCAGCACGTGCGCAGCTCCCAGATCCGATACATGAACAAAATCGCGGATGCAGGTGCCGTCAGGAGTGTCGAGATCCTTACCGAAAATTTTCAGCGGCGGAGCGGTCCGCAGTACTGCCTTGAGCGCCAGCGGAATCAGGTGCGTCTCCGGATCGTGAATTTCTCCGATGAGGCCACTTTGATGCGCTCCGGCAGCATTGAAATACCGCAGGGCAACATAACTCAGACCATGCGATACGCTGTACGCCGAAAGAACGCGTTCGAAAAAGAGCTTGGTAGCGCCGTAAGGATTAATCGGCTCCTTGGGAAAACTCTCGACAATAGGAAGCGTCCGCGGAAGGCCGTATGTAGCGCAGGAAGAAGAGAAGATGAACTTCCTTACCTTGCTTGCCAGAACTGCGTCCATGAGCGCGAGCGCAGATTCGACGTTATTCCGAAAATACTTGCGGGGATTTGTGACTGACTCGCCGACGTAGGCCGACGCTGCGAAGTGCATTACAGCGTCAACTCGATCGAGAATTGGCGTCAGTTTGTTGATGTCCGCTATATCGCCCTCGATTAGGTCGAATCCATCGCAGAGCTTCCGATTGCCCGTGGACAGATTGTCGTAAACAACGACTTCGTGTCCTGCGTCAGCGAGTTCTCGAATCGCGTGACATCCGACATACCCGCTACCTCCAGTTACAAGAACGCGCATCTAACTCCATTCCAGGGTCGGAATCTATCCGGCCCGTTCGATCCTCACAATACTCAATGCAGCTCAGTCCGCTCTTTGCTGAGCCTGCTCGCTTGCCCGTTGCCCGGTGTGGCTGCGAGCCTGATCTCGACATTCTTTGATCGCCCCAACGTTCTTCCACAAACTCACCTTGGCCGAAAAGCGCGGACCAGGGCGAAACGACAGCAGCCAGCGTACAGTCCAGACGATAACCCGCCGGAACAGATACAGCGGAACTCCTGCCGCGAACCAGCGCGTTCCGGAAGAAATGCCGCATTCACGGATATCGGCCCGCGTCTTGTCGGACCACCACTTCAGGAAATATTTCTGAGTGAGGCGGCTCTGGGCAATTTGGTGATAGACCACTGCACCAGGCTCGTACCACAGTCGTTCCCCGCCCCGCAGGACGCGCATTCCAAACTCCGTGTCTTCACTGCGGATTTCGGAGCCGGGCCTGGGACCAAGATCGCGTCGGAACTCGCCGTAACGCCTGAATACCTCTTTGCGAAAGGCCATGTTTGTGCCGAAGGGCGGTTCATCTAGCCTGCCCGCCGTCAGCCCAAGATCGAACATTGCGAGAGGCGCGAGAGCATACGGTTTTGCAACCTCGAGCCAATCCGGTGGCGTGAACTCGGACTCAGGCAGGATGCGTCCCCCTGAGCCGGCACATTCAGGGTCATTGAATATCCGGGTCAGCATGTGTAGCCAATCGGGCTCGACCTGGACATCATCGTCCATGAAGGCCAAAACTCCCGCATTCGTGTTCTGAAGTGCCGCGTTCAATGCATTCGATTTGCCTGGGCGCCCTTCGAACGCATATCGAAAGCGGCCCGGATATTTTGCTGCGTACTCTTCAAAAACCTGGCGAGTCTGGTCAGTGGAGTTGTTATCAACTACCAGAACTTCCCACAAAACAGAATCAGGCATTCGAGACACCGCGACACTCTCGAGGGCCGCCTTGAGACTCTCGCATCGATTGTATGTACACAGAATTACGGTAATGTCCATGTGTCCATCCATCGATTCTCAAATCCATCGACCCTGATCATGTTTGCGCCGCGTCTAGATTTCTGCGACAGATTTCGAGAGTACCGGAGCCTCCTGCGCGCCCGCGGCGCAGGATTTCAAATGTTCCGCAAACAAGGCAATCGGGTCCCGAGGGATCTGACGTTCCGCACGCGACCGCGCAGTTTGTCCCATGCGCTCCCAATCCTCACGCCTGTTCCACGCGCGCTCCAGCGTTTCGGCTAACAAGGCTACAGTCGGAGCAGGTGCGACGAAGCCTGTCTCATTGTCTGTGCACACCTCTGTATTCCCTGCCACCTCCGTCACGATCGCCGGCCGCCCGCACCACATTGACTCCACGAGCGCTAGGGGAAGCCCTTCATAGCGCGATGGCAGAACAAGCATATGGTTCTGCTTCCACACCTCTTCAATATTTCCAACGTGGCCACAAAAGTGTGCCTGGGTCACTCCGAGCATCTCCGCCAGCCGCCGTAATGTGAGCTCGTGTGGACCTTTCCCAAAGAAATTGAGCTCAATAGGTCGATTCCGCCATTCCGGACGAGCAAGCACCTGCAGCAGCAACTCCTGACCCTTCGCTTGTGGCTCCATCCGCGCAACGCATGCCAGTTTCCAGCGTCCATTCTTCTCGGGCCATGCCGGAGCACTCTCGGGAGAAACGTTATATGGATTCCAGACAACTTCGCCGTTTGGCACCGGATCGCTTAATTGGATCCGAAGCAGATTGAGATTGGCATGAGAAACGCAGAACACCTTTTTGGCGTCCCTATAGAGCCCCGCTACCTCCTCTACCTCATCGTCGTAAAACCAGAAGTGTTCACTATTGCTCTGGACGATAAACACGTATGGAATCGACGCCTGCCGGCAAACTCTTGCCCAGTCGAGACCCCCCGCGTTATGTCCTTGAGAGATCACCACGAGGTCGGGCTTGAATCGCGTCACTCTGCTGTAGGCTCTCCGCCGTCTGCGCGCTAGCTTGTTAATGATCCGATTCACCAGCCCGCGCGGTCTCCAGGGGTAGGTTCCGATGTTAATGCCCTCTTTTGCCAGCGCCATCACCTTGCCTGACAGTTCCGGGTAATACGCTACAGTGGCCTGCACGTCGTGTCCTTCCCGTCTGAGCTTGAGAGCAGCCTGGCTCCAGAGTTCCTCGCTCCCTCCCCACGGGTAGCCCATCATCGTGCTGACAAATGCATATCTCATCGTGCACCGTCCAATAAAGCTTTCTCGGCCCTTTCACTATTTAGAAGACCTGTAAAAAATGCACCATCCAGAGTCGCATTCGCGCCGTTTGCGTAATACTCCCTTGCGTTGCGCATAGCAGTCTGCCTCGCCCTGGCATAGGCTTCCCGATCCGTGAGTAGCCGCTCCAGCTGTCGGAAAGCTGCATCAGGCAATAGAGTCTGTTCAGGTGAGAAGCACTCCAGATCGCGAATCCAGTAGCCCTCTTCATTCCTGATAAAGATCGCGGGCAGGCCCGAAGCGGAAGCAACGGACAGAACTCCGCTCGCAATTCCAACCACAACGGAGGAGCGGCGCAAATCATCTTCTAGAGGCCACACGGGATGCGACAACTCGCATACGTCCCGATACTTGCGTGCAAGCTCTAGGCAGGCCTCGACATCATGCTGACTCCAGTGGGGGTGCAGTCGTATCACCAAACGCCGTAGTGCAGGTTGAGTACGGAGGAGCTGCTCTGCTAATCGCAATAACGATTGCACCTCCACCCGCTGTCCAAATGGATCTCCCTCAACCAGGTGGGAATCGATAAGCAGAACGGTTCGAAGAGAGAATTGATCAGGTAGCGGAGTCACCGCGTCGAAGAGGCAACCAGCGGGAAGAAACTCAACCGGAGACTCCGGCCTCCCAACGGCATCAAAGAATCTACTGTTCAACTGAGCAAGCACTGAAGCGGAGGACGCACCGAATGCAACAAACTTGGATGCCAGTACAGGAACATCCATGCTGTAGTCCACTACGCCCTGCTGGAACGTGATAACGGGCTTGCCGCGTTCAAGGCCAGCCCTGCAGACCGAACTGCCCAATTCATACCAATGACATCTTGCGACGACAGCCTCAAATTCTATCGAGGCTGCCAGGCGATCCCATGCCTCGATATAGACCGCAGTTTTTTCAAAATCGGCTAAGGCGGACGCGGTCGGGCTCAGTCCATGCGGCTCAAGGGTTTCAACTGTCTCAAAGTACGCCGCGCGTCCTCTCAATTTCGCTGCGATCGCCCGCATTCGGCTGTCCGTTGTGCCGGAAGGCATGACTGGGTCGAGAAACCTTACTTGCTTGCTGTAACCAGCCGCTTCCAGCTTTTCATCCAGCTCTTTTCGGAAAGGTGCATATACAGGAAGGAAGCACAAAATCTCAGCTCCCGTCTGGCACAAACCGAGCAGTGTCTCGATGAGGAAACGCACCTCCGTCTTCCGGCCAAAGTACAGCGTCGGGCAAAAGAGCACATCCACTTTAATCTTGGGCGGCCTGATAAACCTTCTGGCTTTGTCCGCAACTCGAAAAGACCACTCTGCGAGCGGGTTGACTGAGGGCCGGGACATATGTCCGTCCTTCCGTCCATACAGCATGTTGGAATCTAAAGCGTGAAAATAGTCGTGCAGTGCTACATCTTGTCTGTACAGATAAACCTGTGCCTGAGCGAACCTCGACACTCTTTCATTCGCCGAACGAAAGAAATCTTCAACATCCATTGGGCGGGCGTTCGTTCTGGAGTGTTCCATTGTAGGGCAGGGTTTTGAAACGAAACCTT
>Ga0207674_10001615_pt1 | contig 29028 bp, 24 predicted proteins | sample KBSCornC72_FD_184303 | JGI IMG/M metagenome (GOLD analysis project Ga0207674, IMG submission 184303) | Corn rhizosphere microbial communities from Kellogg Biological Station, Michigan, USA - KBS Corn C7-2 (SPAdes) (version 2) | ecosystem: Host-associated > Plants > Roots > Rhizosphere > Soil ...
AATTGCCATAGATATCCTCCAGGGTGAAGGAGATGGTGCTGTGCGTGACCGAAGATGCCAGGCGGGCTATATCTTCTTCCGTGTACCTCACCGTTCGCAGGTTAAATTGATTGGACCGTTGAGACAGCTGAGCGACCCTTGGTCCTATGAATGGATCGAAAGGCCTGACTTTCGACCGCATTTGCAGGCTTTCCAGGAACTTTTCTTCGCTGTCATAGCTTTGCTGGAGGATGTTTCTTTTGGCTTCGACCTGGTATTGTGCTGTCCTTTCGAGGTCTTCTTCTGTAAATGAGGCTGTTTCGAAGAGGTTTAGCGCTTTAAGGAAGGGCATATACTCGGATGGATCTTCGGGCAACGGGGGAACGGTGAGGTCGGGTATGGCTTGTTTGACCATTTCCCGTTCAAACGGGTTGTCGTCGACGAAGACCATTGAGTCGAAGGAAATATTCAATATGCTCTGGATATTGCGGATATTATCGACCTTATTTTCCCAATTAGCTACGAAAATGGCGATATCTGACAGTTTCAGGACCATATCCGGGTGGCTTTCAAAGGGTTCCTTTGCTATCGCCTCGGTGTTTTTGCTGCACACCGCCAGCAGGACGCCCCTGTTCTTTAACTCTTTGGCCCATAGCTGAAGGTCTGTGAAAGCTTTTCCAAGGCCCAGGTCCCCTATCTGGATACCTTCCATGCCATCGTCGCCGATGATGCCTCCCCAAACCGTATTATCCAGGTCCAGGATCAGGCATTTTTTGAACCTTCCATTCACGGCTTGTATGATGTCATGGATATCTTTCACGAGATAGGGCAGTATATCGAGGTTATATACCATATCTGCATGGATATACATTTTAGGATCAAAGCTGTTGCTGATCCCGCTGTGACCGATAGTAGTATTGAAGTCGGCCAGGAACAGCTGTTTGCATGAACGGGAGAGGTCCATCAGCGAAAGGTTCAGCGACCTTATCTGATAAATAAAAGAAGATTTCACCTTCGCTCCGAAGTTGCCGAAAACACGGTCGTTGATCTCCGGGTAGGTATTCATAATGACCTTGCAGTCCAGCCGGCTTATGATGGTATTATAGAGATGTCCGGTATGGGCGAGCTGTCTGGCGGCGAATTCAGCCCGTTGTTCCAGGGGGATTTTATAAAAATCCTTCAGTAAATGCTCGGAGCTTCTGATGATCACGGCAAATTGAGGGCGGAAGGCATAAAATTCCGAAGTTGGGTCCATTATCTGCCGATCGACCTGGTTGTAGTCGGCCTCGAAAACATCGTATTTTATCCCGTGTTCAATACCATAGCCTTGAAATGCCTGTACCAGGAATTGGGAAGCAAAATCACAAAGAACGGCCACCTTTATGACAGGAAACCCCGCGCTGATCTTCTTAGAGCTTTTCTTTAATTGTGCGAAATTCATCGGATTGGGACTCTTGTTAGTTTACCAGTTGCGGCAAAGAAACAAAAAAATACACAAATTCAGTATATTATGGGGTCCTTAGTCCACAAGCCGGTGGCCGGGTTATCCCATTTATTCGCAGAGCTGGATCGTATCGGTGTTCTCCGTGCTCATTTGAATGAGCTTAACCTTACCGGCAGGGCCTTTTACATCGTAATGCAGGATCAGGATGCCGTATTGCATATCGTAGGCGTCCCAGAGATCGTCTTTTATTTTGGGGTTCCCGAGGGTTTTGAAGAGGGAGCCTCTTTTTGTGCCCATGATGGGCATGCTGAATTTGCCCGTGAATTTGGGGCCTATCTCTATATAATGTCTTTTGGTGTAGAAGTACAGGTCCTTTTCTTTTAGGAAGACTCCGCCGCCGCATTTGGCATCCTGGGATTCGTCCATGGCGATGGCATTGCAGGGGAATTTGTCTTTGATCTCGGCCCGGCCGTAATTAGGCTTTTGGCCATTGACGGTGCCATTCAGGACGTCAACATAAAGGTCGGGACATTTCGTGGTAGTTTTCAATTGACCCATGGCGGACGTTAGACAGCCCAGGGATAGAGCCAGCAAAAAGGCTTTTATCATAAGTGGTTGTTTAGCGGTGACTGTACAGCAAAATCCTTGCTAGAATATAATTTTTCCCTTCCGGGGACTATTTCCCGGCCCGACCGGGGCATCTGCGGGGGGAGGGCGCCGGTAAGGAAGGGGGAGACCTTTACCAAAAGAGCGTCCCTGCGATGAGGAAGCCCACTCCTATCAGCATCAGCAGCAGTCCCATGTACCAGAATTGTTTTCTCCTGGTGAGGAGCGAGATGGCCGATATAGCAATGGCGATCTGAAAGGCCGTGACTGCGGAGGCCAGGGGAACATGGCGTCCTAAATGTTGTTCCGAGAGCTTTTCGGCCTCTTCGGCCGCTTTTTTGATGGATTCCTTATCCTGTTCGTAACGGGCCAGGTCAAGTTTATGATCTTCGACGGGGGTATTGGGAGAGAGGGTATGAATAAGTCTGTCCGAGCTGGCGACGAGCTCTGCCTTGAGGTTCTTTGCCTGGTAGTAATTCCATTGGTCGGAGGCTTTCACCCGCTCGATAAGGGCTTCATTGGCATGATGCCCCGCCAGCAGTCCGGCTACGGCTGCCAGTACCGCCATAAAGGCCGTGGAGAGCGCGACGTACAGCGTCCATTTTTCCTTTTGTTCTTCGGCCTTTTCCTGTATCTCTTCGTGGAGGTGTTCCGTGGGAACTTCCATTTCTTCCATGGGGCAAAGATACTGCAACGGCCACCCCAGGGTGGCCGTTAACAAATCATTTACTCAGGTACATGCTCCTGTCCTTATACAGCTGCCGGAAATAGGGGTCCCGGAGGTCCTTTACAAACCGGATGGCTTCGCCGGTGGATTTCATTTCGGGTCCCAGCTCCTTGTTGACGCCGGGAAACTTATTGAAGCTGAATACGGGTTCCTTGATGGCAAAACCTTTGAGCTTTTTCTCGAATTTGAAGTCCCTGAGCTTGTATTTCCCGATCATCACTTTGGTGGCGATGTTCAGGTAAGGTATCTGGTAGGCCTTGGCGATAAAGGGGGTTGTCCGGGAGGCCCTGGGATTGGCTTCGATGACAAATACCTTTCCGTCCTTGATGGCGAACTGGATATTGATGAGCCCTTTGATATTGAGGGCGCGGGCGATCTTTTCCGAATAATATTCCATGGTAGTGACCTCCATGGGAGTGAGGTTAAAGGCTGGCAGGACGGCATTGCTGTCCCCGCTATGGATACCCGCCGGCTCGATATGCTCCATTACTCCCATCACGTGGAAGTCCTCTCCGTCGAAGATGGCGTCTACTTCGGCCTCCTGGCAGCGATCGAGGAAGTGGTCGACCAGGATCTTATTGCCCGGAATATGCTTGAGGAGGCTTACTACCGCCTTCTCCACCTCGTCGTCATTGATGACGATACGCATCCGCTGGCCACCCAGCACGTAGCTGGGGCGTACGAGCACGGGATAGCCTACCCTGTTAGCTACCTGTATAGCTTCATCCACATTGTAAGCTGTGCCGTAGTCTGGATAAGGGATATTGAGCTCTTTCAGCATGTCGCTGAACCGGCCTCTGTCCTCTGCGATATCCATGCTGTCGAAAGAGGTGCCGATGATCTTAATGCCTTTTTTATCGAGCTTTTCCGCCAGTTTCAGCGCTGTCTGCCCACCTAGCTGGACGATAACGCCTGCGGGTCTTTCATGTTCGATGATCTCCCAAAGATGTTCCCAGTATACGGGTTCGAAATACAGTTTGTCGGCAATGTCGAAGTCGGTGGAGACCGTCTCGGGGTTACAGTTGACCATGATGGCTTCATATCCGCATTCCTTGATGGCGAGGAGGCCGTGTACGCAGCAATAGTCGAACTCGATGCCCTGTCCGATGCGGTTGGGGCCCGAGCCCAGGACGATGATCTTGGGTTTGTCGCTGACCTTGCTCTCGTTGGAATGTCCTCCTTCGAAGGTGGAATAGAAATAGGGGGTCTTTGCCTCGAACTCTGCCGAGCAGGTATCTACCATTTTATATACCCGGGTGATACCCGCCGCCTTCCTTTTTTCGTACAGTTGTTCTTCTGTGCCGGAGTTCATGATCCGGACGATCTGCTCATCGCTGAAGCCAAGCCGTTTGGCCTGCTGTAGCAGCTCAGTGGGGAGTGTATCTATCTTATAATTGACCAGCTCTTTTTCCATGTTGCAAATCTTCTGTATCTCGTAGAGGAACCAGCGGTCGATGCCATTGGTGGCCTTCGAGATGGTGCCGACGGAGATGCCTGCCATCAGGGCGTCCTTGATACGGAAGATACGATCCCATTTGGGGGTCTTTATATATTCCAGCAGCTCTTCGGCGTGCATGAGGCTTTTGCCGTAATAACCCAGTCCAACCGCGTTGTTCTCCAGGCTTTGGCAGGCTTTCTGTACGGCCTCTGTGAAGCTGCGGCCGATGGCCATTACTTCGCCTACGCTTTTCATCTGCAGGCCCAGGGTATCGTTGGCGCCTTTGAACTTATCGAAGTTCCAGCGGGGGATCTTTACGATGACATAGTCCTGTACGGGCTCGAAATAGGCGGAAGTGGTGCCTGTGATCTGGTTCTTCAGCTCATCGAGCGTGAATCCGATGGCCAGCTTGGCTGCGATCTTGGCGATGGGGTAGCCTGTTGCTTTGGAGGCAAGGGCAGATGACCGGCTGACGCGGGGATTGATCTCGATGGCGATGATCCCTTCCGTCTTGGGGTCGAGGGCAAACTGTACGTTACAGCCGCCGGCAAAGTTCCCCAGGTCGCGCATCATGCGGATAGCCGTGTTGCGCATCAGCTGGAAGGCAGTATCGCTAAGGGTCATGGCGGGGGCTACTGTGATGGAGTCGCCCGTATGAACGCCCATGGGGTCGAAATTCTCTACTGTGCAAATAATGACCACGTTGTTATTGGCGTCGCGGAGGAGCTCCAGCTCGAATTCTTTCCATCCCAGTACCGCCTGTTCTACCAGCACTTCGTGGATGGGAGAGGCCTGAAGGCCCCTGTTTAGGGCTTCGTCGAGGTCGTTCTTGTCGTGTACGAAGCCGCCGCCGGTGCCGCCGAGGGTAAAGGAGGGACGGATCACCAGGGGAAATCCTATCTGCTGGGCGAATTCTTTTCCTTCCAGGAAAGAGTTGGCCGTCTTGGCCGGAGCGACCGGTACTCCGAGCTCGATCATCCATTGGCGGAATTTCTCCCTGTCTTCGGCTTTGTCGATGGCTTTTATGTCTACTCCGATGAGCCGTACGTCGTATTTCTGCCAGACACCCAGATCTTCGGCTTCTTTGGCCAGGTTGAGGGCTGTCTGTCCGCCCATGGTAGGGAGGACGGCGTCGATGTCGTTCTCTTCCAGTATCTGTTCGATGCTTTCCACCGTCAGAGGCAGCAGGTATACCTTATCCGCCATCATCGGGTCCGTCATGATCGTAGCGGGGTTGCTGTTGATCAGGATGACCTGGATCCCTTCTTCCCGCAAGCTACGGGCGGCCTGGGTACCGGAATAGTCGAATTCACAAGCCTGGCCGATAATAATGGGACCTGAACCAATGATAAGTACGCTGCGGATCGAAGAGTCTTTGGGCATGATGGAAAAAATATAAAATTGCGCGAAGTTACGGCAGTGAGGGGTAATTTCCCTATTATTTTTAGAATGAACCGGCGTCCGGCCAACCAAGAGTTTGGGTAACCCAGCTGGATATTAAATCAGTATTAAAACTTTTTGGGCAAAAAAAATGTCCGCCTTGTTCAGGCCCAAACGAACCGGAGGTTCGTTGTCCTTTAGGACAGACAAAAAAATATCCGCCTTGTTCAGGCGGATTGCATGAATCATATTCTGACTAAAGAATTTCAGTTGTTATGGAAGGCAGCCAGCTCGATGTCATCCAGCAGCACACCGCCCTTGCGGGCAATCGACTTTCGCTCCGCCATCAGACGGCGATTGTCATACTTGCTCTTCAGCCGGAAGACCCATTTCTGCCTGGCTTCTTCGCCCTTCAACAGCCCGATGACACCTCCCACGGTGATGGCTGCGAATACTACCATTTTGTTTTTTACCCCTTTCATGACATCTCTTTGAAACGTTCTATATATAAGACAGTTTTTGTAAGCCAAAAGCTGTACCAAACTTTAAAAAAATCCTTCCCTTTTAGTAGTATTTTTTAAATACTGATGGCGTCGACTGAAGAAGAGTTGTTTAGTACCCAAACACCCGGCCGTTCAGGTATATATACGGAAAAAAGGGGCTGGCGGTTTCACAAGGGGCGGGTAGTTTTGTTCAAATTTTGGAAAGATTTTCTTGATTCGGGACCAGAATGAACCACAGGTTCGTTGTCCGATAGGACAGACATTAGATGTTCCGGATAACGGGCTAAATTTCGCAGGCGCCCGTTTTTCCGGATATTTGCGGGGCGTTAACTGTTCTGCATGAAATATCTACTGATCGGCCTTTGTGCTTTTTCGACCCTCCTGTCCGCTGCTCAAACTTCCCCAACGGGGGCCAACATTGTCAGCCCGGCGACAAATGCGCTCGAGCGGGCCAGCTATCCCAAGGAATATTTTCGCAATCCCCTGGACATACCTATCAAGCTGGCGGCGAATTTTGGCGAGCTCCGGGCCAATCATTACCATATGGGGCTGGACATTCGCACCCAGCAAAAAGAGAACTTACCTGTGATGGCTGCTGCCGACGGCTATGTTGCCCGGGTAGTGATCGAACCGCTGGGATTTGGCCAGGCCATCTATATCCGGCACCCGAATGGCTACACTACCTTATATGCGCATCTCAATAAGTTCTATCCCGCGCTGGCGGCTTATGTCGATGCTGAGCAATACAGGCTGCAGTCCTGGCAGGTGTCGCTGGATATTCCCGCCGGCCTCTTCCCGGTGAAGAAGGGTATGTTTATTGCTCTCAGCGGCAACAGGGGCGGCTCTCAGGGACCCCATCTGCATTTCGAGATACGCCGCAGTTCCGACGACACCAATCTGAACCCTCTTCTTTTCGGCATGCCGGTGGCGGATGATGTCCCGCCAGTCATTCTTCGGTTAGCCATCTATGACAGATCGCTCAGCACCTATGAGCAATCGCCGCAGATACTGCCTGTACGGGAGACGGCGGCTGGCGGGTATCGTCTGGACGACAGCCTGATCATCGCTGGGGCGACGCATATAAGCTTTGCCATCTCGGCCTTCGACAGCCAATCCGGCTCCACTAATCCCAATGGCATCTACCGGGCCACGTTGTATGAGGACAGTACGCCGATCAGCAGCTTTGTGATGGATGATATCAGCTACAACGATACCCGCAAGATCAATGCGCACATCGATTACAAGACCCGCGAAAGGGGCGGTCCCTGGCTGCAGCATTTGTCCCGGCTGCCCGGGTATGTGGCGCCGACGATCTACCAGGGCGCTTCTCCTGTCCTCCGTCCAGGGGCTGCTACAGGCCTGGCATCTGCTCCGGACGGTATCCTCAACCTCACCGATGGGCTTCCGCACCACGTCCACATAGAAGTAAAAGATGCATACGGCAATACCACTGCTTTGAAATTCCAGGTGCAATACCGTCCTATGCCTTCCTCTGCTATTCAGGCCGCGCCGCTGCCGGGGAAATCATTCTCGCCCGGATCGTTAGACGGTTATGAGGGGGAAAACGTTGCGTTCTATGTTGGAGAAAATAGTTTGTACGACAATGTGCACATCGGCTGTACAATAGCGGACACCGCTGTGGATGGGCTTTCGCCCGTCTATAAGATTGGAAGTACGATGATACCGTTGCAGGACCCGTTACTCGTGCGTATCCGGCCGCGGGGAGTGCCGGCGGGAAAAACATCCAATGACGGTCCTTCAGACAACGAGCCTTCGGCTCGGTCCGGGATAGTGATGGTACGTACTGCGGGGAGAAAGCGGGATGTGGAGGCGCCGGAATGGCTGGATGGCTGGGCCTCTGCACGTTTCAGGGAGTTTGGGGATTTTCAGCTGGTGGAGGATCACCGTCCTCCCGTTATTACACCGGTGGGATTCCATGACAGATCGATATTGACGAAGGCCCGGCGAATAGCCTTCCGGGTAAAGGATGATCTGGGGGTGATCCGACGATTTCGCGCCGAGCTGGACGGTCAGTGGCTTTGTTTTTCCAATGACAAGTACCTGGACTTTATCTATAATTTCGACAAACATTGTTCCCGTGGAAAGCATGTGTTGAAAGTGACGGCGGAAGACGTGGCCGGCAATAAAACTACCAGGGAATATACATTTACCAGGTAACTATTATGACACATACAAGATAATTATGACACATCTGCAAGAAGGAGATAAGGCCCCGGCCTTTACGGGGAGGGACCAGAACGGGGAAAAGCTGTCCCTGTCGGATTATAAGGGCAAAAAACTGGTATTATATTTCTACCCTGAAGATGATACGCCTACCTGCACTGTCCAGGCGTGCAATCTGCGGGACAACTACGCCTTGCTGAAAAAGGAGGGGTTTGCTATTCTGGGAGTAAGTCCTGATGAGGAAAAAAGGCACAAGAAGTTCGAGGCGAAATACGACCTGCCTTTTACGCTGGTGGCGGACCCGGAACATACGATCATTGATAAATACGGCGTCTGGGGAGAAAAGGTGCTTTATGGCCGTCACTATATGGGACTTCACCGGACAACTTTCCTGATTGACGAGAAGGGGGTCATCCGCAAGATCTTTTTAAGACCTAAGAACAAACAGCATGCGGAGGAGATAATCGGGGCCTGGAAGGAGATGGGAAAATAACTTCGGGCCGGCGGCCAGACTGATCAGGGACCGATGAGCCACTCCACTTCCCCGAAGCCGAACCTTCTCTCCATAGAGTCCTGCGTAATGAGCTCACCGGTGGGGGTTACTCCCTTAACTACCGTCTCGAATACAGCCTGGTCTTTTTTGAGCCGGACCGACTGGTTCCTACGATAGAGCCGTTGATTATATTCTTCCAGCAGGGGGCTGCCTTTTATTAGCTGCTGGTAGCGGACTTCCAGGCAGGCGCCTAGCTCATGCGCCAGCTCCACCGCGTCGAACGGACGGCCGGTGATCTGCTTCAAGGAGACGGGATTGCGGGCCGTATCCGGAAACCGTGTCTGGTTAATATTGATGCCCATCCCGACGACGGCGAAGGCCCACTGATCCCCTTTAAAGCTGTTCTCTATTAGGATGCCTCCTGCCTTTCTGTCACGCCAGTAAAGATCATTGGGCCATTTAATGGTGGTGTCCTTTGTGCCGGCATGCCGGCTGAAAAGGTCGTGACAGGCCAGGGCGACGGTGGCGCTCAGGGCAAATTGCTGTATAAGGCCCAGATTCACAGGCTCTAATACGGTGCTGAGGATTATATTCTCACCGGGGGTGCTTGTCCAGCTTTTACCACGCTGGCCTTTGCCGGCCCATTGTTCATGGGCAAAGAACATCATCCCATGAGAGGCCATTCCTGCATGAGCCTGGGCCATGGCATAGTTGTTGGTGCTATCCACTGATTGTAATTCAACAAAAGAGCGCCCGATAGACAAAAGATTACTATTTTTGGAATGAGCAATACTGGCCTCCTGAATGGGGCCGGCGGGGCCAGGACAAAATTAAACCCAAGTTCTCGCCAAAACGAGTCGGAGGCTCGTGGTCCGAAGGACAAACATAAGACAATGCGCGCGGTCGGACTAAATTTTTTATAAACGTACGATCGCGCGCAATAATTTGATTTGCCGCTATTTAAAATATAATTTATCACAAAAACGTTTTGATTATTGGAACAGCTTTCAATGTTAGCTACCCGGAAACGCAATAGTGTAGCCAGATTAACGAGGAATTCGAAAATCTTTAAAACAATAATACAGGCCATTCAGGAAAAAAAAGGTGAAAATATTGTTTCCCTTGACCTCAGGAAGATACCCGAAGCAGTTGCCGACTTCTTTATCGTTTGCGAGGCCGGGAGTACTACCCAGGTGAAAGCAATAGCTGACCACATAGAAGAAGCCACGAAGAATAGCTGCGATGAAATCCCCTATAAACACGAAGGCAAGCAAACCCTGCAATGGGTCCTGATCGACTATGTGAATGTTGTGATCCACGTCATGTTGCCGGAAAGCCGCCGTTTTTATAAGCTGGAAGACATGTGGAGCGACGCTCCGCAGGAAGAACATTCGGAGTCTACCCATAGAAAAGCTTAAATATGGCAGGAGCGACTGGAAGGAGCCCGTCTGACGGACAATTTAACAGGATATTTTGCCGTTTACTGGGTTTTTTTTAAACATTTTCTCTATATAGTTTTTATAATTAATAAAGTATTTAAACAAGCAAAACACACGGACAAACACAACAAATGCCACAAGACGATCTGAAACAAAATGACAAGTCTGGCTTTCCGCGGTTTAGACCCAGGGGAGATGACGACAACAACAGCCCGAGAAAAGGCCCCAAGTTCAGCATATATTGGATTTGGGGGATCATCGCGGCCGTATTGATCGGCTTCAACCTGTTTGGAGGTCTTTCTCCTGATGCACACAATATAGAAGAGTTTGATTTCAGGAAGGACATGCTGGCCAAGGGAGATGTCGAGAAGCTGGACCTTATATCCAATAAATCGCTGGTACGGGTATATATTAAGAAAGACAGCCTCAACAAGGCTTATTATACCAATAAGTTAAAGGGAAGCTGGCCCAACAACATCAACAAGGAAGGGCCCCAGTTCGAGTTCAAGGTGACGGATGTAAAGGAATATGAAAAGATGCTGCGGGATTATTTTGCCAAGAATCCCGAAAAGGAAATTCCGTTGAATTCCAAGTCGGAAGGCGAATGGTTCGGTCCCCTGCTGAATTTCCTTCTACCTCTTCTTATCATCGTCCTCATCTGGGTGATGCTGATGCGGAAAATGGGTGGACAGGGCGCCAGCGGCGGGCCCGGAGGGATATTCAACATCGGCAAGTCGAAAGCCACTCTTTTTGACAAAGGCACGAAGGTTACCATTACATTCAATGATGTAGCGGGGCTGGACGAGGCCAAGGTAGAGGTAATGGAAATAGTGGATTTCTTAAAGAATCCCAAAAAGTATACGGCCCTTGGCGGAAAGATACCCAAGGGTGCGCTGCTGGTAGGTCCTCCCGGTACGGGTAAGACCCTGCTGGCCAAGGCTATGGCCGGCGAGGCGCAGGTGCCTTTCTTTTCCATGAGCGGTTCCGACTTCGTAGAACTGTTCGTAGGCGTGGGCGCCAGCCGTGTAAGGGACCTGTTCAAGCAGGCCCGTGAAAAAGCTCCCTGTGTCATCTTCATCGATGAAATAGATGCTATCGGTCGCGCGCGTGGTAAGAACGCCATCATGAGCAATGATGAAAGGGAGAGCACGCTGAACCAGCTGCTTGTGGAAATGGATGGCTTCGGAGGCGACAGTGGGATCATCGTATTGGCCGCCACCAACCGTCCCGACGTGCTGGATAGCGCACTGCTGCGTCCGGGCCGATTTGACAGACAAATATCCATCGACAAGCCCGATCTGAAAGGACGCGAGGCCATCTTCAAGGTACATCTTAAGCCTATCAAGATCAGCAGCAAGCTGGATATCCATAAGCTGGCCGAGCAGACTCCCGGGTTTGCCGGCGCGGACATCGCCAATGTCTGTAACGAGGCGGCGCTTATCGCTGCGCGTAAAGGGAAGGAGACGGTGGAAATGGAAGACTTCCAGGATGCGGTGGACAGGGTCATTGGCGGATTGGAGAAAAAGAACAAGATCATCTCCCCCGACGAAAAGAGGATCATTGCCTATCATGAAGCCGGTCACGCTATCTGCGGCTGGTACCTGGAGCACGCTTATCCTCTCTTAAAGGTGACCATCGTCCCAAGAGGCGTGGCGGCCCTGGGGTATGCCCAATACACACCCAAAGAGCAATATCTCTATAATACCGACCAGCTTTTCGACCAGATATGTATGACCCTGGGCGGACGGGCCAGCGAAGAGCTCAATTTTGGGAAGATCTCTACGGGTGCGCAGAATGACCTGCAGCAGATCACCAAAATAGCCTACTCGATGGTGACTGTTTACGGTATGAACGATAAGGTCGGGAACGTCAGCTTCTATGATCCTCAAGTGGAGAATAGCTTCACCAAACCTTATTCCGAGGAGACGTCGCGTCTCATCGATGAGGAGGTGCGCAAGCTGATCGACAAGGCATACGATGCTACCAAGGAGCTGCTGACCCGTAAGGACAGGGAGGTAAAGATCCTGGCGGAAGCGCTCCTGCAAAGGGAAGTGCTTTTCCAGAGTGATGTGGAAGCCCTCATCGGCAAACGACCTTTTGAAGAAAAGAGACTGCTGGATGTGGACGATCATGGCCGTGAAGGTCTTCAGCCTGGTGATAGCAATGGGGTTCCCCCTGCTGTGGTGACTCCTCCTACAGCGGAACAAGTATAACAAACAGCGTCGAGATATGAAGGTATCCCCCGCGAAGGAAAATATTCTCAAAAAGATAAGGCAGGCGTTGAGTCAATCAACGCCTATTCCTTTTCCACAAAGTGAAGGCAATCATTCCGTCTTCCAGCCGGCAACACAGGATCCCGAGATAGAGTTTGCCGAGCAGTTCACCAAATTGCAGGGTAAGTTCATATTTTGTATGGATCATGGTGAGCTGGCTACCCAGCTGAAGGCGCTGGCCGCCCACAACGGCTGGAAAAAGATATACTGCCGGGAAGACAAGCTGAAAGAGACGTTAAGGGCCAATAGCTTTGATGAGTGGTCGAAGGTCGAATTGAAGGATTGTGACGCCGCCGTTACCACCTGCGAGCTATTGATAGCGCGGACCGGCAGCATCGTGATGAGCGCGGCACAGGACAGCGGCCGTACCGTTAGCGTTTATGCCCCTGTTCATATCTGTGTTGCCTACACTGATCAGCTGGTGTATGATATCAGGGAAGGGTTGATCGCGCTGAAGGAAAGGTACCAGGGGCAGCTGCCTTCCCTGATCACTTTTGCCACAGGTCCCAGCCGTACGGCGGATATCGAGAAGACACTCGTCGTAGGAGTGCATGGCCCCAAAGAAGTTTACCTTTTTCTGGTAGACAGGCATTAACTTCACCCCATGCAAATCCCTCCAGGAAAAAAGATCTATTTTCTCTCTGACTTCCACCTGGGCGCTCCCGATCATGCCACCAGCCTGGTACGGGAAAAGCATATTGTTCAATTTTTAGAATCCATCCGTGGGGATGCCGCCGAAATATTTATCGTAGGTGATCTCTTCGACTTCTGGTATGAGTATCGTACGGTGGTGCCGAAGGGGTATACGCGGATACTGGGCAAGATGGCGGAGATCACTGACTCAGGTATTCCCATGCATTTTTTTGTGGGTAACCACGACATGTGGATGAGCGGCTATTTCGAGGAGGAGCTCAATATACCGGTGTATCATGAACCAAAGACCTTCGAGTACAATGGCCGTAAATTCTATATTGGGCATGGAGATGGATTGGGCCCTGGCGATCATGGTTATAAGTTCATGAAGAAGATATTTCGCAACCGGGCGTGCCAATGGCTGTTTGGTATCCTGCCTCCTGCCGTCGGCGTGGGTATCGCCAATTGGGCCAGCCGTCGAAGCAGGGCGGTTACGGGGATGAATGACGAGCAGTTCCTGGGCGAGGATGGCGAATGGCTGATCGCTTATTGTAAGGAGGTATTACGCTCTGAGCATTTCGATTATTTTATATTCGGTCATCGGCATCTGCCTATCGACTTCGACCTGGGCAGCAGCCGTTATATCAATCTGGGTGACTGGATACGGTATAATACATACGCTGTGTTCGATGGGGAGCGGTTATCGTTGTTGCCGGAGTCGCCTACCATGGAGGGGAAGATCATTCGAAAATGAGGGTATTACTTTTCATACTGTGTTTAGTGCTTGGGCAGGGCGCCGCTTTTGCCCAGCGGACATCAGATTTCGTATTGAGCAAGACCATCGGTGGTGATATTGCAGACTTTACCGTGGACAACCTTGGGAATATATATGTATTGACCGGGGAAAATCAATTGAAAAAACTGAGTCCTGCCGGCGACTCGCTGGCCGTCTTCAATGATGTGCGCAGATTCGGGAAGGTGTCACTGGTGGATGTTACCAATCCGTTGAAGATCGTCGTATACTATCGGGAGTTCACCATGGTCATCGAGCTGGACAGGTTCCTGAACATCGTCAATACCATCGATCTTCGAAAATTGAATATCCTGCAGGCCCGTGCGGTGGGGCTTGCCTATGATAATAATGTATGGGTATACGATGAGCTGGATGCCAAGCTGAAAAAGATTGGAGATGATGGATCGCTGGTGGACCAGACCACTGATTTCAGGCTTTTGTTCGATAGCACGCCTGAGCCGTCCGTTTTACGTGACCAGGGCGGGTTTGTTTATCTGTATGATACCGCGCGAGGGGTATATATCTTTGACCATTATGGAGGTTTGAAAAATCATATTGCTTTGCTGGGCTGGAAGGATTTCGATGTATTGGATAAGAACCTGCTTGGCAGGGACGACCGCTCCTTTTTGCGCTATCAGCAAGGGACATTGGACGTGCAGGAGGAGCCGATGCCTGCCTATGCGCTCGATGCGTTGCGGATCAAGATCATGCCTTCGGCCATCTATGTCCTGAACCGGGCGGGATTACAGATATATACCAACAAGCCGTAACTTTATCCGATCAATCGAATGCCATGCATGATTTCTGGAACCTGGTAGTTTTTGGCAATCCTCTTCGCTCCTATGTTATCGTCGCCGGCACCATCCTGTTCGTCATTATCCTGAAGCGATTTATCTCGCGGCTGATAGGCCGGCTGATCTTCAGCATGATACAACGGATAGGCTCGGGTTTGGAAAGAGCGGCATTTTTGAAGCTCGTGGTAGGTCCTATCGGCACTTTTATCGTGGTATTCGTATCGATGTCTTCCATCGAGAAGCTGCATTTCCCGCCACAGCTGGATTTCGATATCTACGAGGTCAGGGCCAAAACGATCTTTCAGGCTATTGCCGTCATCGTCCTGATCATCAGCTTTATCTGGCTGCTGATGCGGCTGGTGGATTTCATTTCACAGGTGCTGCGGCGGAGCGCCAGGGGTGACAGGGGTCTCAGGAATATGCAGATGGTGGTTTTTCTCCGGGATTTTTTAAAAGCTATTTTGGGCATCATCGGGCTGCTGATGATACTGGACTCCGCCTTTAGGGTAAATGTTTCCAGCATACTGGCATCTCTGGGGCTGGCGGGAGCTGCTGTGGCCCTTGCCGCCAAGGAGAGTATCGAGAATCTTATCGCCAGCTTTGTCATTTTTTTCGACAAGCCTTTTACGGCTGGGGATGTGTTGAAGGTGAACAATATTTCCGGGACGGTGGAGAAGATCGGGCTACGCAGCACGCGTATCCGTACGGATCAGAAGACTTATGTTACGGTGCCTAACAAGCAGATGGTGGACAGCATTGTAGACAACCTTACGCTTCGTACGCAGCGAAAGGGGGAGCTGCGGCTGGAGGTGAGTCTTTCTACGCCTTCGGGCCAGCTGGACAACCTGATTGGAGGACTTAAGGAGGTATTGAAGAAAGACAAGATAGAGAATAGTACGGCTTTTTTGAATGATATAACGGCGAGCGCTTTTTTGATCAATGTAGATTATTTCACAGCGCCCATTACGCAGGATGAGTTCAACCAGGTCAAGCAGGCTGTGAATCTGGAAACGTTACAATTGTTGGAGACGTTGAAGATCGATATTGCAGGGGCCACTACAACGGTGACGATCAGCGGGACTGCTTCTGCCAGGGAGGGCTAGCCAGCCTTAGTGTTCCTGAAGTACGGCGGCCAATTCTTTTTCCCAGGGGCTGTATTTGTCTTTTGGCTGGATCCTCCCTATTTCTTTCCCATTCTTTAAGACGATGAAAGTAGGTATGGAAGTGATATGCATGGTCTCCGTGAGGTGATGAAGCGTTTTCTTTTCCTGGTCCACTCCTATCAGGGTGACCTGATCCGGCCGGATGGAAGCTGCGTCCATCAGGGAGCAGAATCTTGGAAGGATGTATTGGGCGTCTTCGTTCCAGGTGGCTGTAAAGACGAGGAATCGCACCTGCTCCGTCCTGGTACGGACGAGGGTTGCCAGGGCTGCATCGGGGGTATAAGCGCAGCGGTTTTGATGGAACCAGGAAAAGGCCGCATCTTTTTCCAGCATGTCCCGGCTGATGAGTCCGTTTAATATCTTGTGCGTTCCGTCACTGGTGACGGTGTATTCGGATTCGGCCCGGGTGAGGATGCCGAGACCTATGATGATGGCGATGAGTAGAATGTGTTTCATAACGAGTTAAGGTTTTATAGTTGCGCCTTCAGTTCCAGGAGGAAGGCTTTGATCTGTTGTAAACGTTGAATGGCTTCGAATCGTTGTTCTGCCTTTTTATTTTTCCGGAGGAATTCCTTGGCGCCTTCGATCGTGTATTTCCGCTGGCGCAGGAGGTGATAGATGAGGTGCAGGTTTTTGATATCTATGGGTCTGAAATACCTGTCTCCTTTTCTGTTCTTCCGGGGTTGCAGGATGCTGAATTCTGTTTCCCAAAATCGGAGAAGGGATTGGTTGACCCTGAACATCTCGGCTACTTCTCCCATAGTGTAGTATTGCTTGCTGAACAGCACTTCGTCCGCGGGTATATCGATGAGGTCGGCTTCTGCTGCTACTTCTTTCAGGGATTTACGTCCTCTTTTGGATTTGGTTTTTTCCGGGGCCGGTTTTGCTTTTTCTGCGGCGGCGGGGCGGGATCTTTTAGGGAGCGGGGGCAATGTCTCTTCGACCAATGCCTGCTCTGCTGCTTCTTCAGCGAGGATTGTTTGTGATGCCTCTTGAACCAAAGCAGGTTCAGATGCCTTTTCAAGAAGGGGTGAGGCGTCTTCGACCAATGTGGGTTCAGCTGTCTCTTCAGCAAGGGTTGGTTCAGATGCCTGTTCAACCAATGCCGGTTCTGGTTCATCTTCAACAAGGGCTGGCGCCAATGCTTCTTCAACCAAAGTCGGTTCTTCCGCCTTTTCAGTTGGGGTTTGTTCCGATGCCTCTTTGGCCAAAGCCATCTCCTCTACCTTTTCAGCCAGGACCAGCTGCGGCCCGGCCTCTATGGGGGCTGGTATTTCGGATATTTCCGCATTGACGATGGGCAGGGCTATCTCTTGCAGCGGAATGGAGGTTTGTGTGAATACCCGCTCGGGAGATTTGAGCTGGGGGGCCAGGACCGGAGTGACGGGGGGCTGAGACTTCTCCAGTATCCCGGTGCCTGTTACGGAGTCAGCGGTCTGGTCGGACGACCGTTTTAGTGATTTTATGCGTACTACTACGCCTGCGCGGCGACCTTCTTCCCGGACCGCATGCTCTTCCTCCGCCGACAGTACCAGGGCATTATTTTCTTCTCCCTGATGGGTGGACAAGCCATTTTTTGGCGGAGCCTGCGGCTCTGCCTCCATGGGAAAATTAAATGCCATCTGGGAGAATTCTTGCTTCATTGGGGGAGTCTGGTCAAAAATCGTTCCTTTATTGGTTTAGGTCCCGAACCTTTGGCCCGGTCCGTTTATTCAGCCTTCGGATTTTGTCAAATTTAATCCTTCGGCGTGAAACTTCAAATGTTGGACCTTCGGTGAACGGACCCGTGGTCCGTTCTGTGAAGATACGCAGGATTAGTCAAAACTTTGGTTACTGGACGCGGCTAACTTCAACAGCCTGTCGTATTGTTCAGGAGTGATATCATTATAGAAATAATATACGGGGTCTACGGGATCGCCGTTGCGGTGTACTTCATAATGGCAGTGTGGGCCTGTGCTCTTTCCGGTGCTGCCGACCCAGCCGATGATCTCGCCTCTTTTAACATGCTCTCCGGGCTTGACCTTTACCCTGAACATATGTCCGTAGAGGGTTCCATAGCCGTAGCCATGGTTGATCACCACATGGTTGCCATAGCCGTTGCCCGTATTGCCGGCTACCTCTACCGTGCCGTTGGCGGTGGCATAGATAGGGGTGCCCTGGGGGGCGGCGAAGTCGAGTCCTGCGTGGAACTTGGTGGTTTTATAAACAGGGTCTATCCGATAGCCAAAACCTGAGGCTATACGGCTGAGGTCCTTATTGCTTACGGGCTGAATGGCCGGGGTACAGGCCAGCAGCTGCTCCTTATTTTTGATAAAATTGTCGATCTGGGAATAGGATTTGGACTGGTTGAGGATACGGGCGCTGAGCTTATTGAGGGTGGCAGCGATGGACGTATATAAATTTTCCTGATCCATGCCTTGTACCAGCTTGATTTCCAGCTCTTGTTGCGCAGCCTTTGCCCGGGCGCTGTCGGGAATGGGGGCTGCTTCGAAAATGGCCCGGTAGACATTATTATCCCTTTTTTCCAGCTCGGCCATTTGTTCCTGCAGCTTTTGAACTTTGTCGTTCAGGACGTAATAATTGTCTTTCAGGGTTTCATTGCGCTGCATCAGCCTTTTCTCGTTGGCGGAAGGGAAGTACTTATAGGCCAGGGATACCAGGATCAGCGCCGTTACGACCGCTGCCGACATAAAACCCAATACCCGCAGCAAAGTCACCCGCAGTGGGGTCTCCAGTTTTTCATACCGGAGGGTATTGGTATTATAATAGTACTTGATCTTCTTCATCAGAGTCGGCCAGCCGGCATGAGACAACGGCAAAACAGCTTGATTTAGTGTACATTTGCACTGCCCAACCTTAACCGGGCGTACAAATATAATTGGTGAAGAGCAAATAAAATCAAAAGTTTCTCCCGTTTATGATGACCAGTGCTGAAATAAGATCGAAATTCCTGGAGTTTTTCACATCGAAAGGCCATACTATTGTCCCATCCGCCCCCATCGTTGTAAAGAACGATCCCACGCTGCTGTTCACCAATGCGGGAATGAACCAGTTCAAAGATTTTTTTTTGGGGAATAGGGTGCCGCCCTATTCCCGGGTCGCTGACACCCAGAAATGTCTCCGGGTCAGCGGCAAGCACAATGACCTGGAAGAAGTGGGTGTCGATACCTATCATCATACCATGTTCGAAATGCTGGGTAACTGGAGCTTTGGGGATTATTTCAAGGCCGAGGCCATTGCCTGGAGCTGGGAATTGCTGACAGGGGTCTATGGCATTCCCAAGGATAAACTGTATGTCACCGTATTCGAAGGGGATACCAAAGAGAATCTGCCCCGTGATACGGAAGCCTATGATGAATGGAGGAAATGGATTGCGGAGGACAGGATACTCATGGGCAATAAGAAAGATAATTTCTGGGAGATGGGGGATACGGGTCCTTGTGGTCCCTGTACGGAGATACATGTGGATTGCCGGTCCAATGCCGAGCGCGGTCAGGTCAGCGGGGCATCCCTGGTAAACAGAGACCATCCCCAGGTGATAGAGATATGGAATAATGTCTTTATACAGTTCAACCGGCTAAAGGACGCCAGTCTGCAACCCCTTCCTGCCCGGCATGTCGATACGGGTATGGGCCTGGAAAGGCTGGTGAGGGTATTACAAGGCAAGACCTCTAATTACGATACGGACCTTTTCACAGGGACTATTTCTGAGGTGGAGAAGATTAGTAAGAAAAGGTACGGTAACACGGACAGCAAGCAGGATGTTGCTTTTCGCGTCCTTGCCGACCATATCCGTGCTATTTCTTTTACCATCGCCGATGGACAATTGCCTTCCAATACAGGCGCCGGTTATGTGATCCGCCGCATTCTGCGTCGCGCTGTACGGTATTATTACTCTTACCTGGATCATAAACAGCCGCTGCTCTTTCAGCTGGTGCCCCTGCTGGCAGGACAGTTCGAGAAAGTATTCCCCGAATTGTATAAGCAGGCGGACCTGGTGGCTAAGGTCATCAAGGAGGAGGAGGATGCTTTCCTTCGGACGCTGGACAAAGGAATTCAGAGATTCGAATCTTTTATAGGGGGCGGGACTGCTTTGGCATTGTCGAATGAGATGGTGGCCGACATTTGGGATAAGAGAGAAAAGAAGATAATCCATGGCTACTTTGCTTTTGAGCTTTATGATACGTATGGATTTCCGGTGGATCTAACAGAGTTAATGGCAAAGGAAATAGGATTTTCTGTCGACATGGACGGTTTCACAAGAGCTTTGCAGCAACAGAAGGACCGCAGCCGGGCCGCCACGGCTCTGGACACTGAGGACTGGGTAGTATTGGAAGACAATCCCCTGTCGGAATTTGTGGGATACGATATGCTGGAGACAAAGACCCGTATTGTAAAGTACCGTAAAATAAAGGCCAAGGGTAAAGAATCCTGGCAGCTGGTGCTGGAAGCGACACCTTTTTATGCGGAGAGCGGCGGCCAGGTAGGAGATACCGGTGTGATCGAGGCCGGCGGCGAGACAGTTGCTGTCCTTGACACAAAAAAAGAGAATGCCCTTATTATACAATTCACGGACAAGCTGCCTGCACAGCTACAGGGCAATGTAGTCGCCAGAGTGGATAGGACGAGACGTAAGGCTACGGAGGTACATCATTCCGCTACGCATCTGTTGCACGCCGCGCTGCGTACGGTGCTGGGGACGCATGTAGCCCAGAAGGGGTCGCTGGTGAATGACGAACAGCTGCGTTTTGACTTCTCCCATTTTTCCAAAATGACGGAGGAGGAGATTATAAAGGTGGAAGAGCTCGTAAATGCCCGGATCCGGGAGAACATTCCCGTGGTCATAAAGGAAATGCCCAAGGAGGAAGCGTTGAAGCTGGGCGCCATGGCATTGTTTGGAGAAAAGTATGGTGATGTGGTGCGCGTGGTGATCATCGACCCTTCCTACTCGGTGGAGCTCTGCGGGGGTACGCATGTAGGTGCGACAGGGGAGCTGGGTTTCTTTAAAATACGTCATGAGAGCGCCGTGGCAGCTGGCGTCCGTCGCATAGAGGCTGTCAGTGGGAGGGCTGCGGAAATATTCGTCCAGGAGCAGCTCGCATTGCTGCGTGGTGTGCGTGAAGCATTGAAGAATCCCAAAGAGCTGAACAAGGCGGTAGAGGGATTGGTGATGGAGAATGCCGAGCAGAAAAAGAAATTGGAGAAGGCGGAGGCGCGGCAGCTGGCCGAGCTTCGGGCACAGCTGTTAGGGAAGGCTCAGGCGGTGAATGGCACACAATTTATTGGAGAAATAGTAGAGGTTGATAGCGCTGATGCGTTAAAGAAGCTTTGTTTTGATCTCAAAGGCGGGCTTACGCCTCCTTATGTGGTGGTCCTTGCTGCTAATGTAGACGGCAAGGCGGCAGTGGCTGTTCTCACTGATGAACAATTGGGCCTGCTGGCGCCTGCCATTATCAAAGAGCAGGTTGCTCCCCTTATTAAAGGTGGCGGCGGCGGGCAAAAGACATTGGCTACGGCCGGTGGGCAGGATGCTTCACATCTGCCGGATGTGATAAACAAGGTCAAGGGATTATTGACAAAATGATCGCTATGGACAATCAACTCAATCCCGAGCTTCTCCTGGACCTGGTAAAAATGAAAATGCCTTTTGGCAAATACAAGGATACTGTCCTCTGCGATCTTCCCATATCGTACCTGGAATGGTTTCACCGGGAGGGATTCCCCAAGGGAAAACTCGGTATGTTGCTGGGAACCATGTATGAGATAAAGATCAATGGGTTGGAGAAGCTGCTTCAGCCGCTGAGAAAAAATCCATAACGAGGCCGTTCTAAGTTATTGAAGGGTATTTATCCTGTCAATTCACTAATTGCATATAGTGGCCAATTTGTCATCCACTTCTCCTTCCTGTAATCGGATAGCGAAGTCCTTAACGCTATTTCCGGCTCATACCTTTGATAATATACTCGCAGGCTCTTTGCATGCAGGTTTTCAGCGGCTTTGACCTCCAACGGAATTATTTTTCCTTTTGTCTGCAATATGAAATCAACCTCTGCGCGTGCATTCTCCGGAGACCAATAGTAAGTGCTTACACCCTTTAGTGCAACCAGTTGCTGCAAAACATATTGTTCCGTCAAAGCGCCTTTGAATTCTTCAAACAAATCATTGCCTGTAAGAAGTGATCGTACATCCAGGTCTGCCATAGCCGATAGTAACCCCACGTCTATCAGGTATAATTTGAACGCGCCCATATCCTCATACGCTTTTAAAGGCATCGAAGGTTTTGTTACATTATTGACTTTATGTATTAAGCCGCAGTCTATCAGCCAGGACATGGCCAATTCGTAATCTTTTGCTCTTGCACCCTGACGAATAAGACCATAAATAAATTTCCGGTTGTCTTTTGCAAGTTGCGCAGGTATGGAATTCCAAAGCATTCTGATCCTGGGCACGATTTGAATAGGAGCATGCTTCGAAAAGTCCTGTTCGTAGGCGATCAATATGCGTCGTTGAATATTCCTTACTTCTTCAAAGTTGGTGTGTTGTGAAAAGGAATAAACAACCTCTGGCATTCCTCCAATGTAATAATATTGCTTTAGCCTTTCAATATACCGGCTTTTAAACTGAGTGATCAAAGACCAGTCTCTTTTTTTTAACAGATCAACCAATGGCAGCTCATTCAGAGCTTCTAAAAACTCCACAAACGTCAAAGGGTAAAGGTCAAGGAAATCGACTTTTCCTACTGGAAAAGAACCATTTTGACTTAAAGCTACTCCCAGCAAAGAGCCTGCAGCTATGACATGATATTCAGGAGCATTCTCCTGGAAATATTTTAAAGAGGTTAATGCACCGGGCGCCTCCTGAATCTCATCGAAAATGATCAACGTATTCTCTGCGTTAATTTTTATTTTTGTTTCAATTTCAAGTATTAATATAATGCGTTGAATATTGAAATTCTCTGTAAACATATTTTTTAATGCGGCATTGCTCTCAAAATTGATATAAGCCACTTTTTTGTATTCCCTTTTTCCAAGCTCTTTCATAAGCCATGTCTTTCCAGTCTGCCGGGCTCCTCTGATTATCAATGGCTTACGATTATCTGATTGGACCCATTGTTTCAAGTAAGCTAGTTCATTCCTCTTCATATGTTTTAATTTTCACAAAAACTTGTACAAGTTTTGTGTTGAAATTACATTTTTATGTACGAATTTATGTGATTATCTACAATTATTCGTACGAAGTTTTGAGCCGGTGACACTACCTGATGTTACATTACGTGGCACCAACGATGTCGAAGATGAAAAATCCCAGGGTGGACCTGCCCTTTGTATTCCGGACTTTAACATTTCCGAAAACTTTCGTATGTCAGAAAAAACATTATATTTGATCTACGAAAACAAACGTAGATCATTCAATTTTAAAAAACCGAAATCATGAAAGCATATCTCCTTAAGACCGCCGGACTTGCAGCACTGGCCTTGCTGTTGCATGGGGCTGGTTTTGCACAGGATCAGGGGGACGACGAGAAGGACACCGGCAAGCTCGGTGGCCAGGACGAGATCGTTATCAAACATAAGGGCGACAAGGATGCCAAGGTAGTTATAGAGATCAAAGGCGGCCAGGTCTATATCAATGGCAAGCCGGCCAACGACTATAGCGACGATAATATATCGGTGCATAAAAAGAAAGAATTGATGCTGAATGGCCAGACTTTTACCTGGTCGGGTGACGGCGACTTTCCGGGAATTGCCATTGCCCCTTCTCCTTTCCGTAAGCATGGTGGTGCGATGAGCATCGATGGGGATGTATGGTCGGGGAATTCCAACAGAGCTTTTTTGGGAGTGACGACGGAATCAGTTACCAAAGACGGAGAAAAAGGGGCGGAGATACGTGAAATATCCAAGGGCAGCGCGGCATTCAAGGCCGGTCTTAAGCAAGGGGATGTCATTACCCGTGTGGATGAAATAAAGGTAGAAGGACCTCAGTCGCTGGCAGACGCCATTCATAAATACAAACCAGAGGATAAGATCACCCTTACTTTCCTGCGGGAGGGCAAGGAGCAGAAGATGACGATACCGCTTGGCAAGGCGCCGGGCGCTACCCTGGGCTCTTTATATAAGATGCCGAACATGAACTTCAATTTTGATAATGGATCGGGAGTGTATGGTGCTCCCCGCGTGTACGGCTACTCCTATGGCGCCAGGCCGCGTCTGGGTATCAAGGCCCAGGATACGGAGGACGGCAAAGGTGTAAAAGTGCTGGAGGTTGGCGACGAGAGTGCTGCTGAAAAGGCTGGCATCGAGGAAGGGGATGTCATCACCAAATTTGATGGGAAGGATGTCAACAGCGCTACCGATCTGGCGGAATTAGCACGCGCCAGCAAGGACAAGCCCTCCATTAAGGTCAGCGTCAATCGGAATGGCAAGACGAAAGAGATCGATATACGAATACCGAAGAAACTGAAAACAGCGGATCTTTGAGATGGATCCGATAAGATATTAAACCGCCTCGTGGCGGGTAATCAGGGGCCTCCGAAAAGGGGGCCTTTTTCTGTGCGGTCATTTGCACACGCGCGCAATGCTGGCGTGCCGGGGAGGTGGTAGCTTATCTGCTCTTCCGGAATAGTAATTACGCCAGGCATCTTCCGGGTCCAGTGTTTGTACGTAGGAGAAACCACGGGAAATAAGCTTTTTCTTCAGCTCTTCCGGGCTGAAAAAGGTCTGCCAGGGTTCGCCCAGCTCAGCGGCACGATCACTCAGGGGATTATGCGCTCTCTTCTGCGTGAAAGTGAGCACCATCTCGCTGCCGGCGGGCAGCGAGATCATCCAGTCAAATACCGCATCGATGGCTTCCATGCTGAGATATACCATGACGCCCAGCCAGGAGATAAAGCAGGGCCGGGTAGGGTCAAAGGGCTGTTCATGAAGGGCTTCTGCGATGGTAGTATGCTCGAAATCTATTGGCGTAAAGAACAGGTTATCCGGGGTCTTCAGTCCGGCCCGGTCCAGCATCTGTCTTTTTTGTTCCTGTGTAGCAGGGTGATCCATTTCGAAGATGCGTAGCTCTTCCAATCCCGGCGCCTGCCGCCAGGCATAGGTATCCAATCCTGCGCCTAATAATATATATTGGCGGACCCCTTGCCTGTACGCGGAGGCAAGGCAATCTTCCGCAAAACGGCTGCGGAGCAGGACATGGGATCGAAGTCCTATGCTGCCAGGGGTTTGGAACCGGCTTGAATTCTGGCGGAGCTGTTCTTCAAAAGAGGATCCCAGCAGCTGCAGGATCACCGGATCGTATAACAGTTTAGGCTCTCCGTCGAGAACCTGGTGCGCTGCCCGCAGGCTGGCGACTCCCAATGAAGTAGCGCTGCTTTTGTTCTTCTCCATGTACCTGACTTTCAGGCTCAATTTAAGCGAATTGTCCCAGTACCCAACGGTATGGGGGATTTCTTATCAATTGTTAAATGAGAGGGGAAATACCCCCTGAATATGGTAAATTTGCCGGAAATGTCCAGTATTTACGATGCATATGAGGTAGTTATAGGCCTGGAGGTACATGCCCAGCTGCTGACCCGTACCAAATTGTTCTGTGGTGACAGCGCTGCTTTTGGAGGCGAGCCGAATACCCATGTCAGTCCCGTGACCCTGGGGCTACCCGGCGCCCTGCCCAAGCTGAACAGGACGGCGGTGGAGTTTGCCATTAGAATGGGCCTTGCCTGTCATAGCGAGATAGAGAAAAATAACTATTTCGCCCGGAAGAACTACTTCTATCCCGACCTTCCCAAAGGATACCAGATATCGCAGCATACCACCCCTATCTGCAAGGGAGGGTTTGTCCGTATCCGCACTGCGGGCGGAGAGAAGGATATACAGCTGAATCGTATCCACCTTGAAGAAGATGCCGGCAAGAGCATGCATGACGTCGATGCAGAAAATACCTGTGTCGATTACAACCGGGCAGGTGTGCCATTGATAGAGATCGTCACGGAGCCGGACCTGCGCAGTGGTGACGAGGCGTATGCCTATCTGACCGAGCTTCGCAAGATCGTACGCTACCTGGATATCTGTGATGGAAATATGGAGGAAGGCAGCATGCGTTGTGACGCCAACATCTCTATTCGTCCGAAAGGAGCTACTACATTGGGGGTGAAAGTAGAGGTAAAGAACCTGAATTCTATCCGCAATGTAAAAAAAGCCATCGAATTCGAAGCCCGGCGGATGATGGACCTGGCGCAACAGGGTATTCCCGTACAGCAGCAAACACGTAGCTTTGACGCCGGCAATGGCACCACCTTCGCATTGCGTAGCAAGGAGGAGGCCAATGACTACCGCTATTTTGCGGACCCCGATCTCCCACCCTTTCAGGTAAGCGATGCTTTTCTGGAAGAAATACGCAGTTCCCTTCCAGCCCTGCCCGAAGAGCTGGTGATCAAATACACCCGCGACCTGCAATTACCCGAATATGACGCCCGGGTGATTTGCGATGACAAGGAGACCGTGGATTATTTCGAACAGCTGATCAAAGAAACTCCTCATTATAAGGCGGCCGCCAACTGGCTGCAGGGGCCCGTATGGTCCGCGAGAAATGAACAAGGGCTTGCATTAAAGGATTTTCCTGTCAAGCCTTCCAGCCTGGCCCGTCTGATACAGCTGGTGGAAGAAGGACGTCTCAGCTTTTCCATCGCCAGCTCCAGGATCTTTCCTGTCCTATTAAAAGACGGCTTAGCCGAACCCCTGGACATTGCTGTCTCCCTTAATCTCTTACAAAGTTCCGACACCAGTGAGATCGCCGCCTGGGTAGAGCAGGCGCTGGCCAAAATGCCCGACAAGGTCACAGAGTACCGCAAAGGAAAAAAGGGTCTTATCGGACTGTTTGTAGGAGAAGTAAAAAAGCTCTCCAAAGGCAAGGCGGACCCCCGGCTGACCAATCAATTATTGCTGGAAAAATTGGAAAACTGATATTACCATTTATATGATAAATAAGCGTGTTATTGTTGCAAGTGTCGTAGGCCTGATGACCGTCACCCTCGCGCTGACTGGCTGTGTACAGAAAAAGAAAGGCGGCTTTACTGTCGAAGGCGCCTTTAAGAACGCGGATAAGCTGTCGGTGACGGATGGACCTGCAAACAGGGTCTATCTGTTGGAATTGCCTTCGGGAAAGGATCAGTCGCAGCCGCCTATCGTGCTGGATTCCGCGAAGCTCACCGGCAATAGTGGGCATTTCATGCTAACAGGCATGACCCATGGCCAGGAGATATACGAGGTGGTCTTTGGCAACGATCTTCTTGCTGTGCCTGTAGTAAATGACGTACCGGAAATAAAAATAAATGTAGACCTTGGAAAGAAAGATGATTTCTATGACATCAGCGGCTCTGAAGCCAGCAGTCAGCTAAAGGATCTTGTAAATCTTTTTGGCCGGAAGGATTATGAGGTAGGGAAAAGTATGGCTCAGCTGGACAGTCTGAAAGGCATACACGCTTCCGACAGCGCCATGCTGGCTGCCACCGACGTAAAGAACAGGGCCATCCAGGACCTCAATACCTATCTCAAGCAATTTCTCAACACCAATAACAACGCTCCTGTCTCTGCTCTGGCGCTTGGCTGGGCTTCCCGCAGCCTGACCAAGTCGGAGTTTGAAGCTATCCTTGACAACCTGGTAGCCAAATTTCCCACGAGCCCGATCATACAGGGAATAAAGGTGGATTACGACAAGCAGGTGGCCCAGCTGGAAAAACAAAATTCTTCATGGGTGGGACGGCAGGCGCCTGAGCTGACCTTGCCGGATGTAAATGGACATAACGTATCACTATCCTCCTTCAAAGGGAAATACCTGCTGGTGGATTTCTGGGCCAGCTGGTGTGGGCCGTGCCGCGCGGAGAACCCCAATGTGGTAGCCGCTTACAGGGAGTTCAAGGATAAGAATTTTACCATTTTGGGGGTTTCGCTGGATAAAGAAAAGGGGGCATGGCAGGATGCGATAAAGGAAGACCATCTGACCTGGACGCATGTCAGCGATCTTAAGTACTGGCAAAGCCAGGCGGTGGAGACGTTTCACTTTGAAGGTATACCCTTTAATGTGCTGATCGATCCGCAAGGGAAGATCATCGGTCAGGGATTGAGGGGAGATGAGCTGGAAAGTAAATTGAAGGAAGTGTTGCAGTAGAGTAAAATATATTCTACATTGGGCGTCTAAAACAAAACCTTATGCGCCTTAGGCTTTATCCACTTCTCGCATTTATTAGTATTACAAATTTTTGCCATGCTCAGACCAGTCCAATCAATCCTGCACCAGACGATGCCAGTCATCCCTACTGTCCATTGCTGGTCCAGGGTAATTATTCGTTTACGACCACTCTTGGTCCCAGTCCGTCAATAAATCCAAAGCCACCTGGGATTAATTCTGCCTCCACCATCGACCCTAGTGGTAACTTCACACTAACTTTTACTGATGTCAAAGAAGAGCACTCCATCACGATACATACCTCAGGTGGAGATGTAGGTCCTTTTAAGTTTAAGTATGTCAGCACACTCGATGGCATCAAGGGAAAGTTTCCCATTCCGCCGTCGCCGACACCTCCTTTAGGTTATGATGGGTCGATCCCAAGGCCGCTTTGCAACACTAGCCCTATCACTTATAACTCACCGTTGGTGTTCTATCTGGATAACACGGGCGCTACTTATGGCACCGGTATGAGTGTGTATGAATGGCAGGCGCCTAAAGGGTGGTTAATCGACGGCCAACTGTCCACCGGATCAAATTTTATCGCCACTGGGCCTGGCCCAACCATTACACCGGACCCAATTTCGACAGGAGCGTTGCAGGTCAGGGCCAGAAACGATTGCAGCTCTACCTTGAAACCAAGCGAATGGTTCAAGATCAGCATTCCACGACCGATGATCGCTATAGTGGCTAACAATTCCAACCCGCTGTCGCTGTCCTGCGGGGACAATAGCCCCGTGACCTTTACGCTTCAAAACGCGGATCAGGCGGCTTGTATCACCGGGTACACCTGGAATATCGGCAGCCCTAACGGATGGCTTTATCAAGGATCGCCTGCTCCGGCCACTATTAGCACTACAACAAATTCTATAACGTTAACCCCAAATGTAGGTACGACACCGCCTGGAAATGTTTCGGTCACCCCGCTTATAAATGGCGTTGCTTACGCGAGCAGTTTTACCG
>Ga0207674_10001616_pt1 | contig 28994 bp, 22 predicted proteins | sample KBSCornC72_FD_184303 | JGI IMG/M metagenome (GOLD analysis project Ga0207674, IMG submission 184303) | Corn rhizosphere microbial communities from Kellogg Biological Station, Michigan, USA - KBS Corn C7-2 (SPAdes) (version 2) | ecosystem: Host-associated > Plants > Roots > Rhizosphere > Soil ...
CGCCGGCGCCGGTCTCGGCCGCCGAGGCCTATGTGCCGCCGCCGCCCCCGCCCGACCCCAAGACCCAGATGGCCGAACTGGAGACAAAAGGCATGAGTAAGGACGAGGCGGAGAAAGAAGCTCCCATCATGAAGGCCGCCCAGCAGATGCTCGTGGATTGGGAGGCGGGTAAGCCCGATGTCATCGAATTATGGAAGACCATGAACAGCTGGGTCTACACAGGCTTTGACGAGACTTATAAACGTATCGGCAGTGATTTCGATAAGATATATTATGAGAGTGATACTTACCTGCTGGGCAAGGACCTGGTGGAATACGGTCTGAAAAAAGGGGTATTCTTCCGCAAGGACGATGGCAGCGTATGGATCGACCTGGAAGCCGACGGGCTGGATCAGAAGATCGTACAGCGGAGGGATGGCACTGCGGTATATATGACCCAGGACATCGGCCTGGCCGTTAAAAAACACGAAGAATACCACACGGATCAAAGCATCTATGTGGTGGGCGATGAACAGAACTATCATTTCAAGGTCTTAAAGCTCATCTGTCAGAAGCTGGAGCTGCCCTCGGCAGATGGTATCTTTCATCTCAGCTATGGAATGGTGGAATTACCCACCGGTAGAATGAAGACGCGCGAAGGCACGGTCGTCGACGCGGACGACTTGCTGGATGAAATGACAAATCTGGCGGAGATCAAGACAAAGGAGCAGGGCAAGACGGAAGGATTCACTCCGGAAGAGCTGAAAGACCTTTATGACATCATCGGCCTGGGTGGTCTCAAATTTTTTCTGTTGCGGGTAGACCCCAAAAAAAGAATGGTCTTCAATCCTTCGGAATCCATCGACCTGCATGGTTACACCGCCACCTTTATACAATATGCGTACACCAGAATTCAGAGCATATTCCGTAAAGAAGCAGACCAGCAGACCAATGAACAGGCCGACACTACCCTCCTGCCCCTGGAAAAAAAGCTTATCGTTCAGCTGGAAAAATACCCGGCTGTATTGAGCCAGGCCGTGGAAGAAATGAGCCCGTCCGTGGTAGCCGCCTATGCATTTGAAGTAGCCCAGACCTTTAATTCCTTTTACGCCACCCATAAGGTAGCGGGTGCCGAAACACCGGGGAAAAAAACCTTGCGTTTGCAATTGTGCCGGCTGACAGGTACGGTATTGGAGTCTGCCATGGGGCTGCTGGGGATCCGCATGCCGGACAGGATGTAGATCACTTTAGCACTACACCTCCCAGCGCGGGTAAATGCACCTTTATCTCGTATCTGTCTTCGGCCTCATCCACCAGCCGGACAGGAACCTCGGGATTGTATACATCCCCCGTACCCCAGTACTTTTTATCATCGCTGTTGAAGATTTCCTTCCATGCAGATTTACCCGAAGCATATACCGTCCAGTCCATACGCACCACGGGCGTCAGGTTCAGGATCACCAGCAGATCACCCGACGGGTCCTTCCCCTTGCGGCGGTATACGATAACGCATTCATCAGGGTGCGAAAGATCTATCCACTCGAACCCGTAGATGGAGAATTGGTTCTCGTATAGGGCGGGCTCGCTCGTCAATAGCCTGTTTAGATCGCGGACACAATCCTTTAGCCCGCTGTGGCTCGGCCATTGCAGCAATTCCCAGGGCAGTTCGCTTTTATAGTTCCATTCCGAGGTAGACCCGAACTCATTACCCATAAAGAGCAGCTTTCCTCCGGGATGCGTCAACATGTAGGTATAAAGCAGCCGCAGGTTGGCAAACTTCTGCCAGTCGTCGCCCGGCATCTTGTAGAGCATGGGGGATTTTCCATGTACCACCTCATCATGACTCAGCGGAAGCATAAAGTTCTCATCATAGAAATACATCATACTAAAGGAGAACTTGTTCTGATGATGCTTCCGGTAGATAGGGTCGATCTTGAAATAGTTCAACGTATCGTGCATCCACCCCATCATCCATTTCATCCCAAACCCAAGGCCTCCCGCAAACGTGGGACGGCTGACAGCCGGCCAGTCCGTCGCCTCTTCCGCAATGGTCTGGATGTCCTGAAAGTCGCGAAAAAGCGTTTCATTGAGGTCCTTGATAAAGGCGATGGCTTCCAGGTTGCCATCTCCTCCGTGCTCATTGGGTTCCCAGGCCCCTGCCTGGCGGGAATAATTGAGCTTTAGCATGGAGCTTACCGCATCCACCCGCAGACCGTCGGCATGGAAACAATCCAGCCAAAAACGGGCATTACTGATAAGAAAGCTCTTTACCTCACCCCGCTTGTAATTGAAGATATAGCTGTTCCAGTCCGGGTGAAATCCCTTCCGCATATCCGCGTATTCATAGGTATTGGCCCCATCAAAAAGGTATAACCCATGTGCGTCGTAGGGGAAGTGAGATGGCACCCAGTCCAGGATCACACCGATGTCGGCCTGGTGAAAGGCTTCCACCAGCGCCATAAAGCCCTGCGGATCACCGAACCGTGACGTCGGGGCATAATAACCCGTACCCTGATAACCCCAGCTGCCGTCAAAAGGATGCTCCATCACCGGCATCAGCTCCACATGGGTAAACCCCATTTCCTTTACATAAGGCACCAGCCGCTCCTTTATCTGGTCATAACTGTTATAGCGCTCTTCATCATGCTTGTCGGGACGCATCCAGCTGGCGAGATGCACTTCATAAACGCTCCACGGCGCCTGCAGGGAATTATGCTTCTTTCTCTTTCGCAGCCAGTCTTCGTCCTTCCATTGGTACTTCAGGTCCCAGGTGATGCTGGCTGTGTAAGGGCGTTTCTCCCAAAAATGCGCATACGGATCCCCTTTGTCCAGGCGTTTTCCATCTACGCTGCGTATATGGTATTTATACGCTTCGCCTTTGGGGAGGTCGGGTATAAATCCTTCCCAGATGCCGGATCGCTCCAGCCGTACGAACAAAGGATGTGCATCGGGATTCCAGCTGTTGAAGTGGCCGATGACGGATATATAGGTAGCATTGGGCGCCCATACGGAAAAATAGAACCCCTCCCGCCCCAGCACGGTCACCCGGTGCGATCCAAAAAGCTTGTACAACTGATAATGGGTGCCCTGCTGAAAATTTCGGATATCCTCGTCCGTGAATAAGGAATAATTCCACACGGGCTTCGTGGCATCCACGAAATGGACGTCTTCATATCGGGGTGTGTAGGTAGTAGACAATTTACTTCGATTATTTTTATGAAATAATATAATTTCTGCATCCGTGGGAGTATGACGTGCAACAACCAGATGAACGCCTAGTCCTTTAACGTAAATTTAAGGGTTCGCCCTTGCATATCCTTTTTTTTGCGAATAATTTGTACCGGGAACCTGTCAGCTGAAAAACATTACTAAATCCTGTCTTGACCATGCGCCTTCTAATTGCTATGATCGTGGCCATCTTTCTGCCTTATCACTATGCTATATCCCAATCTGCTCCTCCACCCCAACCATCCCGGGCCCTTGTAAAGGGGACGGTCTCGGACAGCACTGAAAAAAAGAATCTTTCCGGCAGTTCCGTACTGATACTGCAAAAATCGGACTCCATCATCGTCAAACATACCCGCACCGACAAGGCCGGTAACTTTCAAATAAAGGACATTCCCCCGGGACATTATCTCCTGCTGGTGACCTATCCTTCCTATGCCGATTATGTGGATGAGCTGGAAATAAAGGACTCCCTCCCCCATACGCTTCCGCCCATCAGCCTCATGCTAAAAAGCAAGTTGCTGGAAGCTGTAGTGGTCAGCGGCAATAAAGCCATCCGTATGAAGGGAGATACGCTCGAATTCAAGGCGGACAGCTTCCACACACAGGCAGGCGCCACGGTGGAAGATCTCCTGAAAAAGCTGCCCGGCATCCAGGTGGACAGCAAGGGCCAGATCACCGCCCAGGGCCAGACGGTGAAGAAAGTGCTCGTGGACGGGGAAGAGTTCTTTGGCGACGACCCGACCCTCGTTACCCAGAACCTCCGCGCGGATATGGTAGACAAGGTGCAGCTGTACGATAAGAAGAGCGAACAGGCCACCTTTACGGGCATCGATGATGGTCAGCGGGACAAGACGATCAACCTCAAGCTGAAGGACAATAAGAAGAATGGGTACTTCGGCAAGCTCAGCGCCGGCCAGGGCACCGAAGGATTTTATGACTACCAGGCCATGTTCAACTACTTCCGCAGAAAGGAAAAGATCGCCGGCTACGGCATCATCTCCAACACAGGGAAGACGGGTCTCAACTGGCAGGAAAGGGATAATTACGGACAGAGCTTTGCGGGCAACCTGGATTATGACGAGACCAGCGGTTATTTCACCTACAACGGCCTGAGCAATGATTTCGAATCCTGGGACGGCAAATACAGCGGCCAGGGCGTGCCCACGGTCAAGACGGGCGGCCTGCACTATAACAACAAATGGGATGACGACCGGCAGTCTGTCAATGGCAACTACAAGGTAATGCAGCTGGATGTAAATAATATCAGCACCACCAATTCCAAGAACATCCTGCCCGATTCGTTTTATTTCAATAACCAGACTCAAAAGTCCTTCGATCATATCCTCCGCCATAGCATGGACGGGAACTACGAAATAAAATTCGATTCCACCTCCACGCTCAAGCTGGCGGCCAATGGCGGCATGGACCACAAAACTACTTATAGCAACTTCGTCTCCGAGTCATTGGCCAGTGACAGCAGTCTGGTCAACCGCAACACCCGCAATATCTCCACCATTGGGGACAACCGCGTCGTCAACAGCGATCTTCTCTGGCGGAAAAAGATGGCAAAAAAAGGCAGGACCCTCTCCCTCAATATCCGGGAGAACTATACGAGCAATGCCTCCACGGGCGTTCTCGGGTCCGCTATAGGTTTCTACGACCAGGGGATGCTCACCCGGGACTCCATCGTCGATCAGCATAAGGATTTCCATACGGAGAATATGCTGCTCGATACCAAGCTCTCTTATACCGAACCCCTGTCAAAGGTCTCTTATCTTATAGCAACCTATAGCCTTTCCGTCAACAACAGCCATTCCAATCGCAACTCCTATAATAAGGATGCAGGGGGCAAATATACCAGCCTGGACTCACTGTATAGCAACGACTATCAGTTCAATGTTCTGACCAATACAGGCGGGCTCAACTATTCCCTCATAACGAAGAAATGGAGAGTGACGGCCGGCTCTGGCATTGGCTTCACCAGATTCGACCAGCGCGATGTTCACGCGGACACCGGCATACAACGAAGATTTGTCAACTGGTATCCCAATGCCTCCATCGGCTATGCATTCAGTGCTCAGAAAAGGCTGGAGTTCCGATACAACGGCAGCATGAACCAACCGAACCTCAATCAGTTGCAGCCCATACGGACCAATGAAGATCCGCTGAATATCTTCATCGGCAATCCGGGCCTTAAGCCGGAGTTTCGTCACCGGTTTAATTTCAACTACAACGATTGGAAGATATTGACGGAACGGGGCATTTGGATGAATGTCTCTTACAACTTCACGCAGAACGCCCTTAGCAGCGCCTCGAACATCGATACGTCAGGTAAAAGGACATCCCAGACCATCAATGTTGACGGCAATCACTCCATGTATGCCTATATGAGCTACAATATCAAGATGAAAAAACTGGGAATGTACGTCGGCGCGTATGCCAATTTCAACCTGAACGCCAATTCCAGCATCATCAATTATCAGAAGAATACGACTAACAGCAATAGTTATACGTTCGGGTTCAACCTATACAAAACCAAGGAAAAGAAATTCGATGTCAGCCTTCGGCCATCAGCCACCTATACGGACAGCCGATCGTCTATAAATACCCAGACCATTACCAAATACTGGACCTATACGATCCATCCCGACCTCGACATTTACCTGCCGCTGAAATTCTATATCCATGCAGACGCTGATGTCAACCTGCGGCCAAAGACAGCCGTATTCGCCAACAATCTGAACAATACCCTGCTGAACGCCACGCTGGGTAAGAAATTCCTGAAGAAGGACGCCCTGGTGATAAGCGTATCAGGCAACGACCTGCTGAATCAAAACATCGGCTTCAGTCGAAATACATATAGTAACTTTATCAGCCAGAATACATTCAGCACCATCAAAAGATATTTCATACTCACCGCAGTCTGGAACTTTACAAAAGCCGGTACCCCCGCACCCAACAATCGTTAATTTCTACAAGACCTCATCATGAAAATAGCTCACATATCGCTCCTGCTTATCCTGGCTGCAACCATACTGCAGGGACGGGCGCAGAATACCATATTTCTCTCTCAGGGTAAGATCGAATTTGAAAGAAGGGTTAATCAATGGTCCCAGATCGAAGGGGATGGCGACTGGGACGAGCTGCGGAAAAAGACCCTTTCCCAGTTCAAGACTACCTATTTCGATATGTTGTTCACGCGAAACAAGACACTGTACAAACCTGGCAGCAGGGAGGGCACGGGCAACAGCATGGGCTGGTTCTCCGAACAGCCGGGGCAGGAAAATATCGTCTACACCGACCTGGAAAACGATAAAAGCACCAGCCAGAAAAAAGTGTTTGAAGAAACATTTCTTATAACGGACAGTCTGCGGAAGATACGGTGGAAGCTGACGGATGAGACACGCGTCATCGCGGGCTTCAATTGCCGGAGGGCCAATGCCATCATCATGGATTCCCTCTACGTGGTAGCTTTCTATACGGATGAGATCCTTACTACCGGGGGACCTGAATCCTTTACCGGATTGCCCGGCATGATCCTGGGTGTAGCCATGCCCCACCAGCATGTCACCTGGTTTGCCACCAAGGTCGAGGCGGTATCGGTTGCCGATACCCAGCTCATGCTACCCCAAAAAGGTAAAAAGACCGACAATGCCAAATTGAAAGAAACGTTGACTGCGGCATTTAAGGACTGGGGAAAATACGCGCAACGGTTCTTACAGGCAACGCTGCTGTGACGACCGGCAACAGCTCAATTCGCCGGCCTTTTCAATTCAAGTATCCGCATCTCTCCCGCCGGAATGGCCGGAATATCCTGCAAAGGATAGCGTCTGCCTGTGAGCACGTTCACCGCTTCGCTGAAACCCGCCGTCCGTTCATTATACCGTCCGATGTCCAGTCGGGCCGGCAAAGAGTCTGTATTCATGGCGCATAATACCGTTTGTTTTGCATCCCAGCGGAAATAGACATACAGCCCGTGAGACGGCACATACTGCATCATTTTTCCCGTCTTCAATGCCGACGATCCCTTCCTGAAATTCGCCAGCGTCCGCACGAGCTCCTGCACAGACTTCTCATCGGCTGAAAGCCCTTCCCCTGTAAAAGCATTCTTTCTATCCCCCTTCCAGCCGCCCGGGAAGTCCAGCCGCACCCATCCATCAGGGTTCGCAAAACCCTTCATCAGTATTTCCGTACCATAGTACAGCTGTGGTATGCCCCGGCAGGTGAGCAGCCACTCGATGCCCACCTTCTGTTTGCCAACATCCTCCCCTACCTGGGAGAACCACCGGCTCATATCGTGATTGTCGAGAAAGATGACATTGCGGCTGGGGTCCTTGTATAGGAAGTCATTGCTTAAGGTGTTGTACAGCTTCATCACGCCATCCGTCCAGCCCTGCTTTTCCGTCAACGCAGGAAGAATGCCGTAAAAATTACATTGGAAATCCACGGCTCCCTGTAAGTTGCTCTTGTAAGCGTTTATAAGATTGTTTTCCACAAAAAATGCCTGGTTGGACACTCCATGGACCCAAGCCTCGCCAAAAAGCGTGATCCTGGGATACTCATCCATGAGCGCTTTGTTACAGCGATTCATAAAAGCAAGATCATTGTAGATATAGGTGTCGATCCGCCAGCCATCCACGCCGAAGGTCTCCACACACCAGATGGCATGCTGAATAAGGAAATTGGCTACATAGGGATCGCTCTGGTTGATATCCGGCATCTCGCTGGTAAACCAGCCGTCGCTGGTGATCTTTTTGTCGGCCATCGACGCATGCGGGTCCATAAGAGGCTGATCCCTGAAGCTGGTCTGGGTAAACTTTGGCCACTGGTGCAGCCAGGTTTTTGAGGGGGCGTCCTGTACCAGGAAATGATATAATCCCACATGATTGTATACGGCATCCTGTATCAGCTTCATTCCACGGCGATGCAGCTCATCGCTCAATTTTTTATACGCAGCAGCGCCGCCCAGTCTCGGGTCGATGGTATAATGATCCGTGAATGCATATCCATGCTCCGTCCTGTTGGGCATATCGTTTACGAGCACGGGCGTCATCCACAAGGTAGTCACTCCCAATCCCTGCAGATAGTCCAGGTGATCGATGATTCCCTGCATATCTCCGCCATGGCGAAGGAAAATGGAGTCCCTGTTCAGGGATTGATCACGCATGCCGGGTACACGATCATTGTCCGGATCGCCATTGCTCCACCTGTCTGGCATAAGGAAATAAATAAAGTCGGCGCTGGTGACCCCCTGGGCGAACTCGCTGCCGTTCCCGGCCCTGCGTGGCAGCAATGCATAGTCGATCACCGACACGCCGCGCGCTGTCTTTATCCGGATCTTCATTGTTCCCGGGCGCGCCTCTTTTCCAATGCGCAGATCGAGGAATATGTAATGGGGATTTCCAGCAGGCTGTACTTTCAATACCTGTACGCCCGGATAGCTGATGGAGATGGAAGGAGCAGCCGTCCAGCCGGTGTCCCGTATCATCAATTGCAGATAGGGGTTTTTCATTCTTATCCACCAGTTGGTGGGGTAACAATGGCTCTGTGCAACGACGCATAAAGACATACACAAGGCCAGGCCGACAATAATGAATGATTTCATACAGATGCTTTTGTCTCTTTTTCATCTACAAGCACATAACAGATCAGTGCTGCGAACACCATCAGTCCGCCTCCTATCTGAACAGCCAGCAGGCGATCATTATGCAACAGGTGCTTCATGATCCATCCAAAGCCGAGAGAAGCAATGATCTCCGGCAGGACAATAAAAAAGTTAAAAATCCCCATGTAAACCCCAATCCTGTTTTCGGGAAGGACTCCGCTCAACATGGCGTAAGGCATCGAGAGTATACTGGCCCAGGCGATGCCTACCCCCGTCATACATCCATAGAGCATGTATTTGTTGGAGACAAAAGCTACGCTGATCAGGCCGATGGCCCCACATAACAGGCAGAGGGAGTGTGTAAGCTTGCGTCCCAGACGCCTGGCGATAGCAGGAAGGATAAATGCAAACAAAAATGTTATCACGTTGTAAAAGGCCAGGGTCAGCCCTGCGAAGCTGGCCCCCTCATTATACAGCGGATCGGTCGTACTCTCCGCCCCGAATACATTCCGCGCAACAGCCGTGGCATAGTAAAACCACATGAGGAAAAGTCCCGGCCATGTAAAGAATTGAACAAGCGCCAGCGCCTTCATTCGGCGGGGCATATGGGCAATGGCTGCGACTATTTCCGATACACCGCCACCAAATCCCTTACGTTCTTCTTTTATCTTCTCCTTCTCCGGTATCTCCACGGGAGGATATTCGCTGGAGGTAAACACGGTATATAGGACTGCGGCAAGAAAAAAGAATGCACCTATGTAAAAGGACCATCTTACATTATCCGGAATGGCGCCGCTGGCAGCTGTACTGCTTATATGCAGCCAGTTGGTCATGATCCATGGCAAGGCGCTGGCAATACAGCCACCCAGCCCGATCATCAGACTTTGCATGACAAAACCACTGGTACGCTGTTCTTCGGACAATTTATCCGCCACAAATGCCCTGAATGGCTCCATGGATACATTCCCAAAAGTATCCAGCACCCACAGCAGCCCCGCAGCCATCCACAAAGCGCTGCTATGCGGCATAATGATCAGGGCAATGCTGCTGATGACAGCGCCGGCAAAAAAATAGGGTCTTCGTCTTCCCCATCGCGGATGCCAGGTATGATCGCTCATATAGCCGATGACGGGTTGGACCAGCAGCCCGGTAAGGGGAGCCGCCAGGAACAGAAGAGGAATTGTGTCGGCATTGGCATGCAGATACTCATAAATGGGCCCCATATTGGCCCTTTGCAGATCCCAGCCGAACTGTATGCCAAAGAAACCTACGCTCATATTCAGGATCTGGCCAAAACGCAGCACAGGTTTTTGGGAAGTGGGTGATGGCATAAGCAGTCGTTTGATTTAATATGTAAAAATTACACTGTATATAACTCAAAACTGCCCGGTCTTCCCGGGCAGTTTCAGATAATAATTATATGACAAATCCATTCGGCAATACAGCTCCCTTCTTGATCACCACTACCCCCTCCTTTACCGTATACAGCGAATGATCCATATTCTCCAGATGATGTCCTCCATTGATCCGCACATCATCCCCAATCCGGCAGTTCTTATCGACGATGGCATTCCGGATATAACAGCGATGCCCGATGCCCACCGTGGGAAGCCCATGCGATGTTGCCTGCTCGATCTCCTCGATGGTCTCATAATAATCCACCCCCATCAGATAGCTGCTCACGATGGTCGTGCCCGTCCCGATACGCGTGCGTATCCCGATAACACTGTTCTCAATACGGGATGCATTGATGATACACCCTTCCGCTATAATGGTCTTCTCCAGGGTCGTACCGCTGATCTTCGCCGGTGGCAGCATACGCGCACGCGTATAGATCGCCTTTTCATTATCGAAAAGATTGAAATCAGGAATGTCTTTTGTCAGCCCCAGATTGGCCTCGAAGAAAGAAGGTATATTACCGATGTCCGTCCAGTATCCATCGTACTGATAGCTGACAACCTTGTATTTTTCCAGGGATTGAGGAATTATTTCCTTACCAAAGTCGGTGGATTCCACATATTCATTCTGCAACAGCTCCGACAGCAGTTGCCGGTTGAAGATATAGATACCCATGGACGCAAGATAGTGCCGTCCCTGCGCCTGCATGGCAGGCCCGGTATCGCTGACCCAGGGCGGCAGCATATCCTTCTTGGGCTTCTCCGTAAAGGAAGTGATAAACCCGCCGTCATCCATCTTCATGATACCAAAGTCAGAAGCCTCTCTGTCATTGACAGGTATCGTCGCAATAGAAATATCCGCTCCCTTCTCTTTGTGATGCGCCAGCATCTCCATAAAATCCATCTGGTACAGCTGGTCGCCGGAAAGGATGAGGACATAATCGCTGTCAAAAGGCCCCAGATGCCGCAGACACTGCCGGACGGCATCTGCCGTACCCTGGTACCACGTGGGATTATCAGGGGTTTGCTCCGCTGCCAGGATATCCACGAATGCCGAGCTGAAGGCGCTGAAATGATACGTGTTCTTGATGTGACGGTTGAGAGAAGCCGAGTTGAATTGTGTGAGCACGAACATCCTCGTTATGCCCGAGTTCAAACAGTTCGAAATGGGAATATCTACCAGTCGGTATTTACCGGCAATGGGAACGGCCGGCTTGGAACGGCTGGCCGTCAGGGGATATAACCTGGTGCCGGCGCCCCCTCCTAATATCACGGACAAAATCTCTTTAGACATACTTCGCGGTTTATGATTGAAACGATAGTTGATTACTTTTACTTCATGGACTCATAAAGCTGCATATAAGATCTTACGCTGGACTCCCAGCTGAAATCCAGCTGCATGATCTGCCGGCGTATCTCCTTTATTTTTTCCTGCTGCTGATACAACTCCGCTGCCCGCCAGATACCATGCGTCATATCACCGACACTGGCATGGTTGAATCGTATCCCGTATCCATTTCTGTCGCCATAGTCGACCACGGTGTCATGCAGTCCTCCTGTATTTCGCACTACAGGAATAGTGCCATAACGAAGGGCATACAGCTGATTCAGCCCACAGGGCTCCACACGCGAAGGCATAAGAATATAATCCGCCCCGGCATAGATGAGGTGACTCAGCGCCTCATCGTACCCGATATAAACATTATAATCCCCCCGGGAAAGCCCTTTCATGGCATTGAGACGGCTCTCGACATCCGGGAACCCGCTGCCTAATATAAGAAAGTTCATTTTGCGTCCTACATAATAAAAAGAATCCTCGATGGCCTGGGGCAGCAGGTCGGCCCCCTTCTCTCCCACCAGCCTGCCGATAAAAGTGATCAACGGCTTTTTAGGGTCCAGCTGGAAACGCTGGCAAAGCAGCTCCTTATTCTTCCGCTTGCCTTCCTCTACGGTCTCGAGGGTATAATGATCTTCAAAATAGCTGTCTGTGGAAGGGTCCCAGACCAGGTTGTCGATCCCGTTGAGAATACCTGAGCATTTTCCCCGCTCGTATTCCAACAAAGCTTCCAACCCATTGGCGCTGCTTCGCATCTCTTCCAGATAGGTAGGACTTACAGTGGTTACTTTCCAGGCGCACTTGATCCCGCTGCCCAGGGAGTTGATGGCGTTCCCCCACCCCAGCATACCGGTTTTCCAGGTGTCATAGGCAGGAATATAGGTGCTCTTGTCCCAGCCCATCCAGCCCTGGTATTGCGCATTGTGAATGGTCAGCACCGTAGGCACAGTCGCCAGCGACTGGTAAGCATAACAGTATTTAAAAAAGAAAGGTATCAACGCCGCCTGGTGATCATGTACATGCACGATGTCCGGGCGGTGTTTCCAGGCCGCCAGCCAGTCCGTCACCGACACCTGGAAGGCAACGAACCGCTCGATGTCATCGTCATATCCATATATCTTCTCCCTGTCCAGCATCCCATTGATATCCACCAGGTACAGGTCAAAGCCCAATTTATTGGTCTTCTCCTTGATCACGGTATAATTGAACCACCAATTGCCCAGATGGGTATATCCCTTGTGAACAACATCCCATTCATTGGCTAAAAGGAATTTAGTCCGGTACATCGGCATGACCACTTTGGCAACATGCCCCAGCTGGCGCTGGTATTTGGGTAGTGCCCCCACAACATCGCCCAATCCACCGGCTTTAGCCACCGGATAACACTCTGCCGAAACGTGTATTATTTCCATTAAAATATGTTAATGCTTAGGGTGCAGCTTTGAACAATCTTCATTCAATTTAGGGAAGGTTTTCCATTTAATGCTCCGCCCGGGATGAAAAAATTTTTCGCGTCGCGAAAACACACTATTTTCAGCCCTTAATTCCAAAACACTACCATGCATCAAAAAACCAATTGGGCTCAATTTGGTACCCTCATCAGCGTCTTTTTCTTCTGGGGCTTTGTAGCGGCGAGCAACGATATTCTCATCCCTGTATTTCAGGAGAAATTCAATCTGTCGCAAGCTCAAAGCCAGCTGGTGGCGATCGCTTTTTACGTGGCATATACCGTTGGTTCGATCATATATGTGGCTATTTCCAAATCGGTGGGTTCCGATCTTCTGAATAAAATAGGATATAAGAATGGCATTGCCGTAGGTCTGATTATCTCCGCCATCGGCACCTTATTATTTTATCCCGCGGCCAATAACTCCTCTTTTACCCTGATGCTGTCCGGCCTGTTCATTGTGGGATTAGGATTTTCCCTGCAGCAGATCGCTGCCAACCCATTGGCCATCGTTATAGGAGATCCTGCCACGGGCTCGCAACGGCTGACCATGGCCGGTGGCGTCAATAATTTCGGGACTACTATCGGGCCCCTGCTGGTGAGCTTTGCCATCTTCGGCAGCGTCAGCGCCGCCAATACCCATGCCAGCATCGAGAGTGTAAAAACACCTTATCTCATTCTTGGCCTTGCCTTCGTGCTGGTGGCTGTATTCTTTAAATTCTCCTCCATCCCCAATCATATCGATCTGGACAAGGTAGCTGAAAGTTCCACAGGCGGCGAGGAAGACCCGTTTGAAGGCGGTGAAAAGCTGTCAGGATCTCATCCTGCCAAATTATTGCACCGCAAATCCGCCATTTCATATCCGCAGCTTTGGATGGGAATGATCGGCATTTTCGTATATGTGGGTGTAGAAGTTTCCACTGCCAGCAATCTTCCAAAATATCTGAAACAGGATCTTCTGATATCCACTGACAAGGTGGCTCCTTTTATTTCTCTCTATTGGGCCAGCCTTATGATTGGCCGGTGGACGGGTGCAGTAGGCGCATTCGGTCTTAGCAAGGCTGCCCAGCAGGTATTGCGCTTTGTGATGCCCTATGTAGCTTTTGGCATATTCCTCCTCGTCAACATCATTGGCGGCCATGATATCAAGCCATTTGCCGTCTATCCCTTGCTGATCATCGTCATGATTATCGGTGATCTTCTTAGCAAAGGCAATCCGGCCCGAATGCTCCTGATCTTTTCTTCCTGCGGCATAGCCGCTCTGCTCATCGGGATGGCGACTTCGGGCATGGTCAGCGTCTATGCTTTCACCAGCGTAGGACTCTTCTGCAGCACTCTTTGGCCCTGCGTCTTCACACTTGCCGTCACAGGCCTGGGAAAACACACCAACCAGGGCAGCAGCCTGCTGATCATGATGATCATGGGCGGGGGTTTCATCAGTCTTTTACAGGGGGCCCTGGCCGATACAAAATTGGGCATCCATTACAGCTATATCACGGGCGCAGCCTGTTTTGCCTATCTGGCATTTTACGCCATCAGAGCTAAATCCGTGCTAAAGTCCCAGGGAATCGATTTCGATGCTTTGCAGGCCGGTGGTGGACATTGAACCGCTGGAAGCGGTTCGTCCGAAGGACAGACATTAGCGATATGCTGGAATTGGGCTATTTTTCGGGCAAGACCAATTCCAGCACTTTAATGTAATTCTTGTCCTATATTTGCAGCCGCTCGTTCAGGCATTAGGCATCAATCAGGAACCGCTGGAAGCGGTTCGTCCGAAGGACAGACATTAGCGATATGCGGGAATTGGGCTATTTTTCGGGCAAGATCAATTCCAGCACTTACTTAAAACTCAGCGTTCATGGCAAAAGCCACTTCTTCTTACGAGTCATTGGCCATCGGCATTGACATCGGAGGCACAGGCACAAAATTTGGAATAGTCGATCGTATAGGCAATGTGTTATTTTCCAGTGAAATATCCACGAGGGGGCATAGCCAGATAGAAAGCTTTATCGACGAGCTGCACAGCCATCTATCCATACTCATCGAAAAGGCGGGCGGCACGGGCCGCATGCGTGGCATAGGCGTGGGCGCCCCCAATGGCAATTATTACAGCGGCACCGTAGAATACGCTCCCAACCTGCCCTGGCGCGGGATCATTCCCCTTGCCAAGCTAATCCAGAATAAATTCCAGCTGCCTACCATCCTCACCAACGACGCCAATGCCGCGGCCATTGGTGAAATGATGTATGGCGCCGCCAAAGGCATGAAGGACTTTATCATGATCACCCTGGGTACAGGTGTGGGCAGCGGCATCGTCGCCAATGGTAAACTCATATACGGTCACGACGGCTTTGCCGGCGAGCTGGGGCATACCATTATTATCCCCCACGGCCGTTTGCACGAAGGAACCAATAAAAAAGGTTCGCTGGAAAGCTATGCCTCCGCTACTGGTGTAAAGCTCACCGCCATCGAAATGTTGGAGAAAAGCCAGGAAGCCAGTCTGCTAAGGGACATTCCAAGGAATCAACTGGACTCTAAAAAAGTTTACGACGCCGCCATACAGGGCGACAAGCTGGCGAAAGCTATCTTCGACTTCACAGGAGAGATACTGGGTCTGGCGCTCGCCAATTTCGTCATGTTCTCCAGCCCCGAAGCCATCATTCTCTTTGGAGGTCTTACCAAGGCCGGCGACCTCATCCTCAAACCTACCCGGGACAATATGGAAAGCAACCTCATCCAGGTGTTCCAGAACAAGGTAAAGATACTGGTGAGCCATTTAAAGGAGTCCGACGCCGCGATCCTTGGCGCCAGCGCACTGGTCTGGGATATGAAGGGATAAAACTATCGTCGATGCCTATTTGTTTTTCGACTTTTCCCGGATGAGGAAAACTGCCGGTACAGGTCGTTCGCCTTCTTTGTCGGAAGGCTTGATGGTCCCTTTTCCATTGACGAGCATACAGCTGCTGCCTCCGCCATCCAGGTTCACCGCCTCAAAGCATCGCAGGTCGAGCAGCATCTTCGCCACCTCTTCCAGCGTCGCTCCTTCCGCAATGCCGGGGCTTCGACCCTGAACGGCCAGAATGATCAGACGCCCGTCCTTCGTATACCCCATGGCTGTCCGCGGATGCCGGTCGAGGTCCCCACCCGAGAACAGCTGTTCTTCTTTATTGGTGATCCATGTCCGTCCATCATGGATCAATACAGGGCCTCCCCCCACGGCTGTCCGCATCTTCCACCACTTCCACTCGATGTCCTTAAGATCATAAATGGATGGATTGCTCTCTTTGCCTTTGGCGACCACCGGCATTTCTTCGAAGGCATACGGCCAGCGATGAGCAGTGTCCGTAAAGGTCCAGGCAACATCCGCCCTTCTCTTGCGGTCGATGCCAATGGCGCCCCGCGTGGGATAATAATACAGGTTGGAATCTTCGCCCCGGCCCTTTAGCGCCGTAACGCTATAAGCTATCAGCCCTCCATCCTTCATCACCATGCTGATATTCTGATTTGTCTCAAAGGAAAAATAAGTGCAGTTCACTACCAGCAAAGGGAATTGTTCCAGCTGATAGAATTGGGAAGGGGTGAATCGCTTGTCATTTGTCACCTGGTCGGAAAAGATCAGGTGCTTGTCCTTCAATTGGGCAGAAACATAATAGGCAATAAAAGGGCGGCCATTCAGAGAATCCGTACATCGGTACACATGCACACTGGACGGTAAAGGCTTATAAATGGAGTCGACATTCTTCCACTGCGGTTGCGCCATGGAGACAGCCACCTCCAGTATGGCGGCCAGCCAGAGGATCGATGTTTTTCCTGTCACGCGATCTCCTGCTTTTGGCGCAGCCATTCATTCCTCCCATAGCCGGGTATGACATGCCGCTCGCTGTGATAGGAGGACCTTACCAATGGTCCGCTCTCCACATAATCGAATCCTAATTCATAGCCTATCTCCCGCAGCTCGGCAAACTCGTCGGGGTGGACAAACCGCACGACGGGCAGATGTTTTTTGGTAGGTTGCAGATATTGTCCCAGGGTGATCACATCCACTCCACTGCTTCGCAGGTCCTGCATGGTTTGCACCACTTCCTCCTTGCGCTCGCCCAGTCCCAGCATGATCCCGCTCTTTGTACGCATATTCCCTTCCTTCAGCGCCTTCAAGGTTTCCATGCTGCGCCAGTACTTGGCCTGTATCCGCACCTGGCGGGTAAGCCTTTCCACCGTCTCGATATTATGGGAAACTACTTCCGGCGCCGCCTCGATGACCCTGGCTATGTTCTCCTTTTCGGCCTTGAAGTCCGGTATAAGGGTCTCCAGCGTGGTATTGGGGTTCAATGCCTTTACAGCACGGATAGTATTCTGCCAGATGATACTGCCTCCATCCTTCAGCTCGTCCCTGTCTACGGAGGTGATGACGGCATGCTTTACCTTCATCAGGTAGATGGCTTCGGCCACCCTTTGAGGTTCATCCCAATCCACCGGGTCAGGCCGTCCTGTCGCTACTGCACAAAATCCACAGCTCCGGGTACAGACATTACCCAGGATCATAAAGGTAGCCGTCCCTTCCCCCCAGCATTCCCCCATATTGGGGCAATTGCCGCTCTCACAGATGGTATGCAGCTTGTGGGTATCTACGAGACCACGGACATGCTTATAACTCTCGCCGATGGGAAGTTTAACACGTAACCAATTGGGTTTCTGTATTTTAGCCTCGTGGTTCCCTGCTAATTTATCCCCTCGGCCTAAAATATCGGATGATTGTCCTTCGGACTGTGGGCCGTTGGCCCACCTGTTAGCTTCACTATTGTTGTCATTTCCCCCGCAGGAGGGAGCTGTTGATCTTTCTTCCATGATACAAATGTACCTATTTCCGACTTCCGAACATGATCTGGACGTAAGCGTTGAAGAAGAAGGTCTTTTGAGGGACCAGGAGCACCTGGGGTATTTTAGAGAAGTAATATTCGCCTGTAAGGCCCACTTCGATGGCCGTGACCGTCTGGTTCAATCTGCCATAGTCAAATCGCATCGCTCCCTTGGCATTCAACCCCGGCTTTATTTTCAAATGTCCCCAGCCCACCGTAAAGCCGGAAGATCCTGTCACCACATCCGGCAGGGTATCCGTCTGCAGCTCGGCAAAGGTCTTACGGGAGGTCTCGCCCGTCTGGGTATTTTGAACATCCACATAGTAAGGCTTCAGCATGCCGATGGAAACACCACCCGTGTATAATGCCGTCACCGCAACCCCGTTCTTGTTGCCTTTTCCGCCAATGAGATGCTGCTGGCCCATCGCCAGCTTGAAGATGTAAAAATTATTCAATTTATACGGCACCAGCGAGCTGTAGTTGAACTGGTCAGGGGACGCCGATACCTTATGCTCTTTCGGGCTTTTTTTCTCATTCAGCTCGAATTGATACAGGATGGTACGGGTAGGGGTTACAAACTTTCCCTTCTCGAAATTGATGCCATAGCCATCCGTCGCCAGGCGTATGCCGAATATATTGTGCTTGTTAAAGATGAGATCCCCTTCTTCCTCCATTCTTATCAAATTGTTGATCCTCTCCTTTTTAGCATCTCTCTTATTCCGTCTGGAGACGTAGGTGCTGTCCTGGGCATAAAGACTTATAACGGCTGGCAGGATCAGCGTGGACAAGAAAAGTTTCTTCACTGGGGATGTTTTGATTTATCTAACGTAAATTTAAGTAAAAAAGAACAATGACCTCTACAGTTATTTACGAAGGAGATTTGCGGACGGTTGCCACACACCTGCAATCCGGGACATCTATCGAGACAGACGCCCCTGTTGACAACCAGGGAAAAGGCGAGCGATTTTCACCCACCGACCTGGTAGCGACCTCCCTGGCCGCCTGTATGGCCACTACCATGGGTATTAAGACAAAGGACATGCAGATAGACCTGCACGGCATGAAAATATCTGTTCAGAAGATCATGAAGTCCGAGCCACGCCGCGTCGGGGGCATCGATGTCAGCTTTGAATGGCCCCCCAATTTTCAGGCGAATGAAAAACAGCGGCTGATACTGGAACGCATTGCGAATACCTGTCCCGTTATATACAGCCTTCATCCGGACATTGAGGTAAAAGTGGCGTTCAACTGGGATAAGATCGCCCAGCCTGCTTAGACAGGCTGCCTGTCAGGCCGGCGGCCTAAGATATCTTTTCCAATAGCACATTGCAGACAGTTCTTCTGATCGCAATAGTGCTTTTTTAATTCCAGCAAGGCCTGGGAATCCCCTGCATGGCGGCATCTCACACCCAGGCTTTTCCATCTTTCGATGACGGCATTCTTTTCCGCCGGCAACGCCCTCAGCCAGTCCATAGCCCTCTCCCGCAGCTCCGGCTCATTCCGTTGCATCCCATATGCATACAACAACGGTATGAATACATTGATAAGCAGACTGTCCTTTATCCCCCCGCTCAACCGCTTGACCCGCCGCGCCGATGGCCGGTCAGGGATATAGTGATCGTCCCAATAGCTGGCTGCCGCTACCTCCATCAGCCCCTTCAGCTCTTCAAACGACCTTGTCTCCTTACACCGGCTGAACCAAAATGCCCCTCCTCTTAATAGCCCGGCCAGCTGCGCCAGCCTTATCGTAGGAAAATTGCCCGGTCGCATACGGAGAAACTGTGCGGGTACAGGATGAGCGGGCAGCGCGTATTTGACCCTCAAGTGATGGAATTCCTGCTGCAGCCTCCTGGGATGCTCATCCTGGAACGACCCTTCCAACAACCCGGCCTGTCCCAGCAGCAGGGCCTCCAGCTGATCTTCCCCCAGCCGGGCCAGCGTCGCCAGCGGCAGACTCCTGGCGATGATCTCGAATGCCGCTCCGTTCACAGGTCCTCCAAAGGTCTTTGCCATCAGCCACCAGCAGGTCTCCTCCCAATGCCCGTGATTGACCTTGAGATCGGCAGCAATAACACCCGCCCGTCGCTGCAGCCGTTGTTCCGCCAGCCGTACTTTCCAGCCCTCCCATACCTTTTCATCCACGTTCTTCAGCTGTTGCTGACAGGGCACCAGGTCCCGGCTTTTCATCCACGCCTCGTATTGCTGCAGCAGCCATTTGGATACCCGATGTTCCAGCACCAGGGTTGGTATCTCCCGCTCGCCGGAAAGAGCCGGTGTTTCGGTATCGTTGACCCATACGACGTGCAAAATGACATTCCGGTAATTTTTATCCTTTCGATGGGCATGCTTTTCCCAGTCGGATGCCGCAACATGCAGCTCGATGGTGCCCGCCCACCAGGTATCCCCTATCTTTATCCGGGCATCCAGAAAGTCAGGTCCCTGGTGTATATTAAGCTGCCCGGGAGAGGATATCTGCAACAGCTCGCCATGAATAGTTTGCAGATCGTGGGCGTTGAAATACTGATACTGCCAGATCCACTGTAGTAAAGACTCCTTCATGGCTCACCACTTTCCCAGCTCCTGCACCACCCTGCTGACAGGCAGCCCCATCACATTGTAGAAATCGCCATCGATACCACGGATACCCACCACCCCTATCCACTCCTGTATGGCATACGCGCCGGCCTTGTCATAGGGGCGGTATTTGTCTACATAGTTCTCGATCTGCTGTCGTGTGAGCTCATTAAAAAATACTTCCGTACACTCGGCAAAAGCTATCTCTTTTTGTCCCCTGGACAGGATCACTCCCGTGATCACCTCATGACGGTGGCCCGCCAGACGGCTCAGTATACCAATTGCATCCTCCCTGTCCGTGGGTTTGCCGATGATCTCTCCATCCAACACCACTACCGTGTCCGCTGCCAATACAATGCGGTCCGGGGAAACCCGTTTTTTGACAGCCAGCGCCTTGTTACGGGCAATATGTATCGGCACCAGTCCCACCGGCAGCCCGGAGGGATATGTCTCCGGGACATCCGATACGATGACTTCAAAGTCCACTTCCGCCCATTCCAATAGCTGCTTGCGCCGGGGACTTCCGGAGGCGAGCACAATACGTTCTTTCATTTATACGATTTTTATAAAGATCATCGATAATATACCTGCCAGCATCACTCCCTTGATATAGGTGCTTAGCAGGTGATAATCCGCCGCGGTCGTTGCACGATAAAGCCCCCTCAATATCCAGATCAGCGGCGCGATGATAAGGACGGCACAATACGGGAGGATGATCCACCAGCCATTTTGCAGTACATAGAACTGTATGACAGCCAGACTGCCGATCAGGACCACCAGCCAGGTGGCCGCAAATACCTTGGCGGCATTCACTCCCCATACGATGGGCATGGTCCTGCACCCATAACGCTCATCACCCGGCAGGTCCTCGATATCCTTTATCACCTCCCGTATCAGCGATATGATAAAAGCAAACCCGCCATACAGAATGGCAAATTTGAAAAGTCTCGACAACAAGCCATGTACCACCGGGTCCCTGAATACCGCCAGCCTGAACTCAGCCATATACAATACCAGGATCACCCATGCTGTCAAAATGGAAATGATCACGTTGCCGATCAGGAGTCTTCTTTTAAAGGTAGTGCTGTAGAACCATAACAGGATAACACAGCCGAGATTACCAAGGCCCGCAAACGGGTTACGCGTTTTCAGGCTCACATATGCTCCGATGGCGACGCCAAGTCCCGACAATATCCAATGCCACAGGATAGTCCAGCGCCTTTTGATGATCCTGTCCACTACCAGCCTGTCCGGCTTGTTCACCCGGTCGATATTCAGATCGAAATAATCGTTGATAATATACCCCGCCGCTGCTATGAGGACAGAGGACACCGACAGCAGGTAGAACCACCGCGGCTGCAGGACGATCACATAGCTTATATCACCCGAACGAAAATCGGGCAGCATGATGCAATAATAGAATAATCCCTGTGTCAGGGCGATAAAAACAAGATTCGGCCAGCGTATCAGTCTGAAAAAAGCGCCGAGCAACCGGATCATATAGGATAATTTTTCATTATTTAGAGGCAATGGCCGTATCCAGCTCCCAATGACCATTCAGCTTCAGGACTTTTTCGATAACGTCCCGAACACATCCATGTCCTCCGTTAAAAGACGAGATATAAGCCGCAATATGCCGGATCTCCGGCGCGGCATCGGCGGGCGCGCAGGCCAGCCCTACCAGCTTCATCACCGTATAATCGGGAATATCGTCTCCCATATACAACATATCACTCTCCTTCAGATCATGTTCCTGCATATAAGACAACAGTTTTCCCTTTTTATCCTTCACATGCAGAAAAACATCCTGTATACCCAGCCCCTGCAGACGAAGCCGGACTCCCTCCGACTGTCCGCCCGAGATCACCAGTATCCGATAGCCTTTCTTGATAGCCAGCTGCAGGGAATAGCCATCCTTTGTATTCATCGTCCTCCATTGCTGTCCATCATCCGTCACCTGGACGCTGCCATCCGTCATGACTCCGTCCACATCGAATACAAAAGTGCTGATCGACTTGAATTTTTCAAGAACACTCATAGCTGAAAGTTGGGGTGCAAATTACCTTAATCCGGGCAAAATCAACGTTGAAAATTCCCCTATCTTTCCGATTGTATCTGACGGGTGATCAATGTATATACTTCCTTAATATCCTTGTAGCCGCCTATCAGCTCCAAATGCCTTCCGATGGTGGCCTCATCCCCCCGTATCGCTGGCCCCGTCTGCGCATCCCGGGGTGGGATCATTGTCAGCCGGAGGGCCGTCTCCCGGATCAGGGGCAGCAGCATGTTAAAATCAGCCCCTTCCTTCCTGCAATATTCCTCTGCCAGCACATAAAGGTGATTGGTGAAATTATTTACCAGCACTGCCGCCACATGCAGTCTCAGACGGGTATCATTATCCGCCGCCTGCACCTGCCTGCCGATGCTTCGGGCAACGTCGAATATCCTATCCAGATCGGGCTTTAGATTCGCATCCACCAATAAAGGGATCTCCGGGTAAGGCCGCAGCTCTTTGCGCAGACTTTGCAAAGGATACAGTACCCCGCTATTCGCGCTCACCTTCAGTAACACCTCCCTGGGCACGGCGCCGCCTGTATGTACGACAAGCTTGCCTGGCAGGGATATCTCCGAGTGCAGTGTCCAGAGCGCATCGTCCGAGAGGGCCGCTATATAAAGGTCTGCGTCGCGATAAATATCCTCCCACCTGGATACGTGTTCGCACCGCAGCTCCCTGGCCAGCCGCATGGCGTGCTCCGGCCGACGGCTGAATACCTGCAAGATCCGATGGCCCGACTCCTGCAGCTTGCCGCCCAATACAGTAGCGACATTCCCGGAACCTATGATTACAATCTGCATATCTTTGTTTTTTGGCCTTTCGGCAACAAACCTGTGGTTCACCATGAAGCTCAAGCAAAAACTGACTATCAGCTATGTGCGCGCCCATCTGCATATCCTGACCCTCGTATCCCCCCGTCAGGCAGCGAAGAAGGCCTTTTCTCTTTTTTGCACTCCCCGCCGCAAGTCCGGGAAAAAGCTTCCTTCTCTGTTCGACAAGGGAGAAAAGCTTTCCTTTCAACTGGAAGACCATCCCGTTCGTGGCCATCGATGGAGGCCTCACCAGGCTTCTTCAAACACGCTTAAAAAAGTCCTTATCGCACACGGATTCGAATCCTCGTCCCGCAATTTCGAACAATATATCAATGCTTTTCTAAAAAAAGGATATGAAGTGCTGGCCTTCGACGCCCCTGCTCACGGGCGGTCCGGCGGCAGGCGGATCACCCTGCCGCTCTATGTGGATATGATCCGCACCATCCACGATCGCTATGGCCCTATCCATTCCTTTATGGGACACTCACTGGGTGGACTGGCCCTTAGCCTCTTCCTGGAATCCATCACACACGAGAAGACCACCCGTCTGGTCCTGATATCTCCGCCAGTCGAAATGGCTTCCGCCGTGGATACGTTGTTTCAGATGCTGGAGCTGGATGCCGGCGTGCGGACAGCATTCGACGAATACGCCTACCGCCTGTCCGGTCGTCCCTTTTCCTGGTTCTCCCTTCGCCGGGCCCTGCATCGGGTCAAGGCTGAAGTGTTGTGGCTGCATGACGAGGACGATGACATCACGCCTCTGGCTGATACGTTGCCCGTAAAGAATGACAGTCATCCCAACATCCGGTGGGTCACAACAAAAGGGCTGGGACATCGTAAGATCTACCGGGATGGAGAGGTCCTGCGACAGGTAGTTGACTTCCTCTAGTGGTTTTTTCCCTCCAGCATCGGCACAAAAGAGAAATTATCGAAAAGCTCCTCCGTCACTCCGCCATTTTCTTGCCGGGTAAGCCGCAGCATCCGCTGCACCTGTCCTTCACCCACGGGTATCACCATCTTCCCTCCCGGCTTCAATTGCTCTACCAGCCTGGGCGGGATAAAAGGCGCCGCGGCAGTCACGATCACCTTGTCAAAGGGACCGTAGGTAGGTAATCCCTCGAACCCATCCCCATAAAAGAGCTTGAGATTACGGTATTTTTTCAAATAAGGGAAGGTTTTATTGGCCTCGAACAGTTTCTTCTGCCGCTCGATCGAATAGACCAATGCCCCCATTTCCGACAGCACGCTGGCCTGATAAGCGCTGCCCGTACCGATCTCCAGCACCTTCTCAAAAGGTTTTACTTCAAGCAGCTGTGTTTGATAGGCCACCGTATAGGGCTGCGAGATCGTCTGCCCCTCCCCTATGGGAAAGGCCCTGTCCTCGTATGCGGTCTTGTCAAGGGCCGAATCCATAAAAAAATGCCGGGGTATCTGCTGGATGGCGTCCAGCACCCGCTCGTCCGTAATGCCTTTCTGACGGATGGTGTCTACCAATTGCCTGCGCAGACCCTTGTGCCGGTATGTATCTTCGAATGTTCTCATAAACTAAAAGTGCCGGGAATTGGCCTCGCTCAAAAAATAGTCCAATTCCCGCAAACCAGGCCTTCGTCGGAAGAACTTCGTCGGAGCTCCAGGTATTCGCTCCTTCTCGTCCGTACCCTTCGTTCCCCGGGTACTTCGAAAGCTCCTCCCTGGTCGGAACCTTCGCAGGCTCGGTTCTATCTATCCTTCGGGCTAACTCCTTTCAGGAGGTTAACAAGGTGCAAGATAAAGGGTTTGAAAAATATTTATTCCAAACATTTTTCTTTAGTCCGGCATGAACGCTTAAATTGTCCCGATTTTTCTAACCGACATTAGCGCACATATTAATTTGCAGCAATAATGAAAACAACTACAGGTGTTCAGCTGGCGTTCATGATGTTCGTCGAATATTTTATCTGGAGTGCCTGGTATGTCACGATGGGTACATATATGGGTGAGAACCTGCATTCCAGCGGCAAGGAGATAGGCATGGCTTATAGCGCCCTGGCTATCGCCACCATGGTCTCCCCTTTCTTTATCGGCATGGTCGCCGACCGTTATTTCGCCGCGCAGAAGATCATGGGGGTCATGCATTTGCTGGGCGCCATACTTCTTTTCCTGGCGCCGTCCATTCACAACAACGATGTTTTTTTCTGGATCATCCTACTCTATTCCCTGCTGTATATGCCCACCATCGCGCTGTCCAACAGCGTAGCCTTTTATCAGATGAATGACCCTGGCAAACAGTTCCCCTGGATCCGCGTTTTCGGCACCATCGGATGGATTGTGGCAGGGCTGCTCGTCGGCAACCTGGGCTGGGAAAAATCCTCCTCCACTTTTCATCTCGCCGCAGGCGCCTCGCTGTTGCTTGGCCTGGTCAGCTTCTTTCTGCCCAATACACCTCCTAAAGGCGTCGCCACCGATGCATCCGCCAGCCTGGGTACGGAGGCATTCGTTCTCTTCCGGAATAAACCCTATCTCATCTTTTTTATAGCCGCCATCCTGGTCTGTATTCCCCTTTCTTTTTACTATGGCTTTGCCAACCCCTTCCTCAATGAGCTGGGCATGAAAAATGCTGCCGGCAAAATGATCATGGGTCAGCTGTCCGAAGGACTGTTTATCATGGCCATTCCCTTCCTCTTCAATAGCATCGGCGTTAAAAAAATGCTACTGCTGGGTATGACAGCCTGGATACTCCGCTATATCTGTTTTGCCTATGGAAATATCGGGCCAGCCGAATGGATGCTGTATGCAGGCATCCTCCTCCACGGCGTATGTTATGATTTCTTCTTCGTTACAGGATATATGTACACGGAAAAAAAGGCCGGAGAAAGCATCAAGAATGCCGCACAGGGTCTTTTCACCTTTGCCACCTACGGACTGGGCATGTTCATCGGCACCTGGTTCTCGGGAGTCATCGTAGACAGCTACGCTTTTCCAACTGACCCCGTAACACACAATTGGAAAGGCATCTGGCTGGTACCCGCCTATATCGCTGCCGCCGTGCTCGTCTATTTCATTTTATTCTTTCGTGAAAAAAAACAATTGACAGCTAACCAATAAAAAACTTACAACATGGTAAAGATTGCAATGCTGGGCTCGGGATTCATCGGAAGGTTCTATGCCGACTCCATCCTGGGACAACGCAGCCAGGACAAGGTTTTTGGCATTTACGCCCGGCGGGAAGAGTCCGCTAAAAAATTTGCCGCGGACTATGGCTGCAGCCTTTGGGCCACCGATATGGAAAAAGTCATCGCCCATCCGGAAGTAGACGTCGTATGTATCGCCCTTCCCAACAACCTGCACGAGGCGGCCGTCATGCTCTGCTGCAAACACAAAAAAGCCGTCATCACCACCAAACCTCTCGGACGCAATGCGGCAGAAGCCAAACGCATGCTGGAAGCCGTAGAAGCCGCCGGTATATTCAATGGCTACCTGGAAGACCTGGTCTATACACCCAAATTCCTAAAAGCTAATGACAGCGTAAAGAATGGCGCGCTGGGCAGGATACTCTGGGCGAAGTCCAGGGAAACCCATCCTGGCCCTCACAGCGAGTGGTTCTGGGACATCGAGCAGGCCGGTGGAGGCTGTATCCTTGACCTGGGGTGTCATTGCGTAGAGATCGCCCGCAGCTTCATCGGAAAGGATATCAGGCCCGTAGAGGTCATGTGCTGGGCCGATACACAGGTAAAGCCCATCGACGCCGAAGACCACGCCATCGGCCTGGTGAAATATGAAAATGGCGCCATCGGCCAGTTCGAGGTCAGCTGGACCTTCCGGGGCGGCATGGATCTCCGGGACGAGGTGATGGGCACCGAAGGCACCATATGGATAAATAGTTTTTTGCGCACAGGATTTGAAATGTTTACCACCGGCAAAGGCGCCGACTATGTGGCGGAAAAGGCGGAAAGCAACACGGGCTGGCTCTTCCCCGTTGGCGACGAGGTCAACGATCTCGGCTACAATCACATGTTCACGGATATGTTCCGAAGCATAGAGAATGGCTCCGCGCCCAAGGAAACATTCTATGATGGATATGTCGTCAACTCTATCCTCGACGCCGCTTATCGCTCCGCCAAATCCAAATTATGGGAACCCGTAAAGCTGGACATATGGCGTGGTCGTACCGGAATAACCAAAGACAGTCATCTCACCGAATATGATGCCGATCATTACCTGATAAAAGAAGAGATGACCCATTACGGAGCAAAAAAAGTGATCTTGAAAGAGAAGCGCACGGGCAAGATCGTGGAGAAAGCGCTCGGATAACCATATGCGAAAAGCCATTATCATCGGGGCGGGCCCGGCAGGTTTGACAGCCGCCTATGAGCTGCTTGCCCGTACGGATATTGTGCCGGTGGTCATCGAGGCGGACAGCCAGGTGGGCGGCCTTTCGAAAACCATCCATTTTAAAGGCCGCCGGATCGACATCGGTGGGCATCGTTTCTTCTCGAAGTCACAGAAGATCGTGGACTGGTGGCTGCATTTTCTTCCCCTGGCGTCGGCGGAGCCGGGGCAACTACCCGAACACGCGGCGTCTGAGGACAGATATATGCTGCTGCGGTCCCGGCGGTCCCGGATATACTACCGGCGTAATTTTTTTGAGTACCCATTGCAGGTCAACCGGGCAATGATACGCCGGCTGGGGCTATGGAAAATGGCTCGCATCGGTGTGTCCTATCTCAGGGCAAGGATATTCCCTATCAAGTACGAAGACAATCTCGAGAAATTTTTTATCAACAGGTTCGGGCGGGAACTGTACCGGACTTTTTTTTCGGAATATACGGAGAAGGTGTGGGGTGTACCCTGCAACCAGATCCCTGCCAGCTGGGGCCGCCAAAGGATCAAGGACCTCGATGTCCTCCGGCTGCTGGGGCATTGGATAAAAAACCTGTTCCGCCCCGATACAAGCCTTCACCAAAAGAATATCAGCACCAGCCTCATCGAGCAATTCCTCTATCCCAAATTCGGACCGGGGCAGATGTGGGAGACGGTGGCGGAAGAAGTGACGCGCCGTGGCGGGCAGATCTTTTTGAATACGGCTGTTACGAGCCTCGTCGGGGATGGCGCCGGCGCATTGACGGCGGTGAGCGTAAAAGACCTGATCACTGGAGAAAGCGTGACAATGGAAGGGGACTATTTTATCTCCACTATGCCGGTGAAGGAGCTGATAGGCCAGCTGGCTTCGTTGCCGGTGCCGGAGGAAGTGAGACAGATAGCCGAAGGATTGCAATACCGGGACTTTCTCATCGTCGGCATACTGCTCGACAGGCTGTCATTGAAAGACAAGAACAGCGCCCCTATCGATGATAACTGGATCTATATCCAGGACAATGGGATCCTGGCAGGGCGTCTTCAATTCTTTCACAATTGGAGTCCCTTCATGGTAGCGGGACCCGATGACAGCTGGCTGGGTGTTGAGTATTTCTGCAACGAGTCGGATGAACTTTGGCGGCGCAGCGATGAGGAGATCAAAGCCTTTGCCCTCACAGAAATGGAATCCATCGGCATCCTGTCTAAAGAACACGTAAAAGACGCCGTGGTGGTAAAGGTCAAAAAAGCCTATCCTTCCTATTACGGACCATATGACCAATTCCATGTGATCCGGGCCTTTTTGGATAAAATAACCAACCTGTATCCGGTGGGCAGGAATGGGATGCACCGCTACAATAACAGCGATCAC
>Ga0207674_10001617_pt1 | contig 28987 bp, 22 predicted proteins | sample KBSCornC72_FD_184303 | JGI IMG/M metagenome (GOLD analysis project Ga0207674, IMG submission 184303) | Corn rhizosphere microbial communities from Kellogg Biological Station, Michigan, USA - KBS Corn C7-2 (SPAdes) (version 2) | ecosystem: Host-associated > Plants > Roots > Rhizosphere > Soil ...
CTGTTGATTTCCGCTTAATACTGAGCCGGGATTTTCACCGGAAGTTGAGCCACCTGGATGGGGTGCAGCTTACTTCACGGGGTGGATGATTTTGCTTTGGCCTCCTGCTTGGTGTCGGTGGAATGGGTCTTGAAGCGGAAGCTGTCGTTGCCGGTTTCCAGGATGTGGCAATGATGGGTGAGGCGGTCGAGCAGCGCGGTGGTCATCTTCGGATCACCGAACACGGACGCCCATTCGGCGAAGCTGAGGTTGGTGGTGATCACGAGACTGGCGTGTTCGTAGAGCTTGCCGATCAGGTGGAACAGCAAGGCGCCGCCTGCTTGTGAGAACGGCAGGTAGCCAAGCTCGTCGAGGATCACCAGATCCAGTGTTGCCAGGCGCGAGGCCAAGGCGCCTTGCTTGCCGGCGGCCTTTTCCTGTTCGAGTGCATTGACCAGTTCAAGGGTGGAGAAGAACCGAACACGCCGGTGCAGATGGGTGATGGCCTGCACACCGAGCGCGGTGGCGAGGTGTGTTTTGCCGGTGCCGGGGCCACCCACCAGAACGACGTTGTGGGCTTCCTGCATGAACTCGCCGCGGTGGAGTTGGCGCACCAGCGCCTCGTCTACAGGACTCTGAGCGAAGTCGAAGCTGGAGAGGTCACGGTAGGCCGGGAAGCGTGCGGCCTTCATCTGGTAGGCGGTCGAGCGCACGGCGCGTTCGGCGACTTCAGCCTTGAGCAGCGTCGTGAGGAACGGCAGCGCTTCGTGATACAGCGGTGAGCCCTGTCGGGCCAGTTCATCGAGGGCTTGGGCCATGCCATGCAGGTGCAGGGCCTTGAGGGTCTGGACGGAAGTGTCAGGCAACATGGCGGCCTCCCCGCAGGGCGTCGTAACGGGCGACGTTCGCTTCCGGTGCGATCTTCAACGCCAACGCCGGCGGCGCGGCAATCGGCGCCGGCGGCGTTTCGCCGGTGAGCCGCGCCAACAGGTTCAGCACGTGTGGTTTGGACGGTGCGCCAGCTTCCAATGCCAGTTCCACCGCGGCCAGCACCGCCTGCTCGTCGTAGGTGAGCACCAGCGCCAGGATCTCGACCATCTCGCGATCGCCGCCGGGACGCTTCAGCAGGATTGCCTGCAAACGGCGGAAGCCGTCCGGCAGTGCCGCGAATGGCGCTCCGTTGCGCAAGGCACCAGGCTTGCGTTGCACCACGCTCAGGTAGTGGCGCCAGTCGTAGATCGTCTGCCCACCATCGTGGCTGCGGTTGATGCGACGACCATGCTCAGCGATGACCTGTCCTTCGGCCGCGATGACCACCCGCTCGGCATACAGCCGCACGCTTACCGGCTGGTTGGCGAAGCTCGCCGGCACGCTGTAGCGGTTGCGATCGACGTGTACGAGGCAGGTCGGCGTCACCCGCTTGGGCTGTTCGATGAAGCCGTCGAACGGCGCTGGATCCTGCATCAGCAAGGGTTGTTCTTCCTGCCACACCTTGGCAATCGTGCGGCCACGCTGGCTCGGGTGCGGCAGCTCGCGCCACAGCGCGAGGCAGCGTGCCTCCAGCCAGTCATTGAGCGCGACCAAGTCCGGGAACGCCGGCAGCGCCGTCCAGATCCGGTGCCGGCTGTCCTGCACGTTCTTCTCGATCTGGCCCTTCTCCCAACCTGATGCCGGATTGCAGAACTCGGCCTCGTACAGGTAGTGGCTGACCATCGCGGCAAAGCGCAGGTTGACGTCGCGAGCCTTGCCACGACCGATGCGGTCCACCGCCGTGCGCATGTTGTCGTAGATCCCGCGGCGCGGCACGCCGCCCAGCACCGGGAACGCGTGCACATGCGCGTCGAACAGCATCTCGTGGGTCTGCAGCGGATAGGCGCGCAGCAGGAACGCCCGGCTGTAGCTCAACTTGAAGTGCGCGATCTGCAGCTTGGTGCGCTCGCCACCGATGACGGCAAAGTCTTCGCTCCAATCGAACTGGAACGCTTCACCGGGCGCGAACACCAACGGCACGAACGCGCCGCGCCCGGTCGTGTTCAATCGCTCTTGCTCGGCTCGCCGCCACCTGCGTGCGAACGCTGCCACCCGGCCGTACGAACCGTTGTACCCCTTGGCGACCAGTGCCGCATGCAGTTGCTTCGCCGTACGCCGCTGCTTGCGCGACAACCGCTGGTTGCCGCGCAACCAGTCCGTCAGTTCTTCCGCGTACGGGTCCAGCTTGCTCGGACTCTTGCGCTTGGGGTAACGCGGAACCGTCTCCCCGCTCTCAAGCCACTTCTGGATCGTGTTCCTGGATAGATGCGTGCGCCGCGCGATCTCGCGCACCGAAAGTCCTTCACGCAGATGCCAACGCCGAATCACACTCAATAGAGCCACGTCGATCACTCCTCGGTACTCCCGCTCGAACCCGGGCGGAAGGTGGTGGGAGGTGGCTCAACATTCGATGAAAACTACCCCGGAACGTGGCTCAGTTTTGGATGGAACTCAACACTCCAAGCCCTTTGGTTCGCACAGTAGTAGAGGAGGCGCTGAAGGCACAGCCTCCGATCAACACTGATATAACCGTACTGGATCCCGCCTGCGGTTCGGCCGAGTTTTTACGGGAAGCGCTTCGCCAGCTGCAAATGCGCGGTCATACGCATAGGATAAAATTGGTAGGTTGGGACATTTCACCTGCAGCACTTTCCATGGCGCGCTTCGTCCTTGATTGGGAGCGTAGCCAAAGCGACTTGGAAGTCGAGGTCGTGCTCAAGCAACAAGATGCGCTGGCTATGGATGAGTGGGACACAGGAGCATCTCTTATCCTGATGAATCCGCCTTTCATCTCGTGGCAGGGCATGGATGATGCGCAGAAACAGCGCCTCTCGGAACGCCTGGGTGGGTTAGCGTCAAAGCGACCGGACTACGCTAGTGTCTTCTTCTACAACGCAGTCAATGCACTGCCTGTTAACGGCGTGTTGGGCGCAGTGCTGCCTGCGTCGCTGTTGGATGGTGAGTCATATGTCGATTTGCGAGCCCACATCGCGGGAAAGATCAATCCCCATCTGATTGCACGCCTTGGTAGTCATACAGTCTTTGCCGATGCTGTTGTAGATGCAGGTTTATACGTGGGGGCGCGCGCGCAATTGGATCGCCCCACCTTGGCTGTGTGGTCCAACCACAAAGCCAATTCATCCGCTCGGGCTCTGCGGCGTCTCCGAACGGTTACCCCAGAAACGGTCAAGAGCTACGCCATTGATACCGGAAACTTTAGTGTTTACGCTGCTGATCATTTGGGACGTGATGGGAGCAGTTGGGCACCACGATCGTTCGCTGCCTACCGGGTGCTTCAGGCCGTCATAGATCTGCCTCGGGCCAAGTCTCTGTTCGATGTCTCGCAAGGCACTATTACTGGGCTGAACACGGTATTTTTGGTGAGCAGGGAGTATGTCGAAGCTTTGCCAAAAAGTGAAAGGAAATACTTCCGCCCGGCTGTGGTGAACAACTCGATCATCCATGGTGTGCTAAACGATGCCACCTACGTTTTTTATCCGCACGGCAAAGGCTTGGAGATTGAATCGGAAGAAACGTTGATCAAGAAGCTGAAGATCTTTGCCACCGATCGCCTCCTGCCTAACAAGGCAGCCTTGCGCAAGCGATCAAGAATCAAGCCGGATCAGTGGTGGGTGCTTTCCTTGCCGCGACAAAAACTAGATGCGGTCGGTCCAAAAATTCTTTCCACCTACTTTGGCGGAGCCGGTTCGTTCGCGTGGGATCCAGACGGACGCTACATCCCCATTCAGGGCTATGGCTGGGCTACGAAGATCGCTGCTCTTGCAGGATACGAAGAGGCCTATCTTGCGCTATTGAACCATCCGCTCACCGATACCTTGCTCTCGGGCGTGTCCAATAATGTATCCGGCGGACAGTGGAACTTGTCCGAGCGCTACGTCAACCACTTGCCACTTCCCGAACTGCAGCCGGACACGCCCTTGGCAGAGGTGCTTAGCGGAATTGGAAGCACCCTAGCCAAAGGGGATCAACCAGATTACGACCTGTGGACGCGCACAGTTTACGAAGCGTATGGACTGCTAACGCCGCAGGCTTGACATGAACCACGCCAATAAGAAGCGGCAGCGTGCCACTCAGGCAACCAGTGCGCCGCAATGCTTTGTTGCCTCGCAAGAGAGGCTTGCACGTAAATGCGGGCAGGCGTTGAAAGAGGCGCTAGGTCTGGATCATGTTAAGTGCAGCAGATGGGAACACCCCGGTGCAACCTCACTTTATTTTTTTTCCTCACCACTGGTTGAAGCAGAGATTCGTGGGCGTAACCGCCCTGTCCTGCCTTTGTCTGGTGACAAACGCTGGTTACACATAGCGGTCGATCTGCAATTCATCGCCAAACAATGTTGGCGGGTTAGTCAAGTTTCTATAGGCCTCCTTCAAGGTGACCCCTCCAACCCTCATAAGGTGCCAGTGCTGCGCGCCGAGTGGCAGATTCATGAAGCAGCGGACACATCAGGGCACGCTCAACCGCATTGGCATGTACTGAATGCAGCAGAAGTTGCAGAGCTCCCAAAATTTGATGCGGTTATGCAAGCAGCACCAGGATTTGAAGCGTTCCTTGCTCCACGACAGTCCACAACTGGTAATGGCGAAGCCTTTGGCCACTTTCATTATGCGATGGTGACTGATTGGCATCGGCCACCTTCGGCGAGCCTGTACCACGTGCTTCAGGATGAGGCGGCACTGGTATCTTGGGTGGATGGCTGTGTGCGCTATATTCGCCATCAGCTCGATTACGTCGATCGAAAGTTCGACCAGTGACTTCCTGCATGTACCGATGAGATTGGCCCCCAAGCCAGTCGATCGACTATTGTCTGCGTCGGATGGGTTTCGGGTGCATTCAAAAGCGCGATCTAGCTCAAGCAGCTATCTAGGCTTGGCCAGTCGCCCGGCTACAGCAAACGGATTTGAGCCTTGACAGATTTCAAAATGCTTGCGAGCGAACAATGGAGAATGCGACTACGCCGGCAGTCGCGGTGCGGACACAATCCATGAATTGTCCAAGGTATAGGGGCGACCTGAACATGGTTGTCCAATCCATTTCCCTGGCGCCGCAACGGCTTCAACACGGCCCCCGGACTCTGAACTGAGTCAACCAGAGCGGGAGGAAGCTGCACGAGACTTGGAAGCGTATCCCGGTCGGGGCAGCATTGTGCCACGCGGATTCCTGATCGCGGATGTTTCGTATACACGGCATCACGCCTACGTCATCGAGATCGTACGCCGAACCGGCGATTCGTCCTCCACCCTCGTTCTATGCGCGTCGCTAGGGACGCGCGAGTCGTCGGAGATCTTCTCAAACGCATCAACAACGAAGAGGCTTCCAAAGGATGAGGTGATCCAAGGTCGGTTGCGCCTGCATACCCACCGGGTGATACACCATCGTCTACCCACAGCGACACACATACAAAAAGCCAGCCCATGGGCCGAAGAGTGCCTGCATGATCCCCTTCGATATTCTACGCGACTTGCTTGGCCGGAGCCGTCAATGACGCGTGCGGGTTTACGTCGGCACCGAAGGCGTCGCCGCACGCATGACGAACTTCAGAAAAAGGCACCAGAATGTTGTGTATATGACTTGGGTTGATCCTACGAGGAACAAGCGACTGCATTAATGCTTTTCAATTTTGTGAAGCGCTTTCGGTCGAATCGGCTCAAGGAGTTTGAACTTTGCCTCGTAACCATTCATGACTTGACGCGCATCCTCTGGGTCGTAAATGACGCGCGGCGTGATCAGGACAAGCAGTTCAGTGCGCGTGCGATTGTTAACCGTAGTGCCGAAGAGGCGTCTCAGCACCGGGATGCGGCTGAGGAACGGCACCCCACTGTCTTGGACATCGTCGCTCCGCTGGATAAGGCCGCCCAGCAGCACTGTTTGGCCGCTCTGTACGGCGACCTGCGTACTGAGCGCGCGGTTGGCGATTGTGTAGTTTCCATACTGATCCTTGGTCGTCGGCTCGCTTACGATCTGCTGTACATTCAAGTACACCAGTCCGCTAGGGCTGACCCGCGGCACCACATCCAGCAGCACGCCGGTATCGATGTACTGCACTTGGCCTGCGTTGTAAGTCCCGGTAGGCGACCCGACGCCCACACCCGGTATGACGTAGGTCTGCACCACAGGAATCTTGTCGCCGACTTTGAAGGTGGTTTCTTGATTGTTGAGCACCACCGTGGACGGTGCCGACAACATCTTTGCATTACCGCTACTCTCCATTGCGCTGATCGCAAACTGCAGCTTGTTGCCCGCAAACGAGTAGAACAGGGCATCGTTGGCGGGGTTGTACTGGACCCCACTCAACCCCGCTGCCCCCTGATGGCGGTGGTAGGGCTCGTTGGTGTTGGGCGGCGACCCGGGTTGGGTGCCGATCAGACCGGCAAGGTAATACTGCACGCCGAACTGGAATTGGCCGGTTAACGTCACTTCCAGCACCTTGGTCTCGATCTGCACCTGTAATGGCTTCTCGTCGAGTTGTTTGATCACCGGCAATAGTGCCTTCCACTGACTGGGTGATGCACGAACCAGCAATTGGTTATTTTCGGAAATCCCGACACGTACGCCTTCTCCGAACGTGTACATCGTCGACGATTGGCTACTCTGCTGTTGGCGATTTGGCGCCCCACCGCCGAACATGCCAGTGCCGTTAAGACCAAGTTGGCCCGTGTTGTTCAAATTGCCATTGGACACGAAGGTGCCAAAACCTTGTTGCGTACCTGGGTTTTCTGACGAAACCTGTTCCAGCGGCGAGTATCCAGGCGCCACCGCCCCGGCCGCGTTCTGCGCACCGCCGCCCCCACCGCCAAGCACTGCGTTGAGGTTCTTGGCGAGATCGGCTGCTTTCACGTTGACCACATCGTAGACATACAAGTCGGACTGATCACTCTCACCGTTCTCAAGCGCCGCGACCAGCTTGCGCACGTTATCGATGTAGGCAGGCTTGGAGGCGATCACGACAAGACTGTTGCTCTGCCGCAAGGGGATCATTCGGATCAAGCTGGACATCGTCTCGCCATCGCCACCGGATCCGGAGAACAGCCCGTTGAGCTGGCGCACCATCTCGCTTGCTTGCACGTGCTGCAGCGGGATGACCGCTACCGACATCCCGCGCAGCCAATCCACGTCAAAGGTGCGCACGATCCGCTGGTAGTTGGCAAGTTCGTCGGGCGTGCCACCCATCACCAGGATGTTCCGCAGTGGATCGACCAGCAGGAACGCCTTGAGGCCCGCGAACGGCTTCAGCAACTTCTGCATCGCGTCGGCGGACACGTAATGCAGCGGAAACAGGCGCGCCGCATAGCCCACGTCGGGCGACACCGCGCCCAGCCCCGGCACCAAGTTGCCGGGTGCCGCCCGATCGATCGGCACCACGAGGTAACTCCCGTTCTGTAGGATCAACGCGTTACCGGTCCACGACAGCAGCATCTGCAGGATCGGCAGCACATCGTCCTGCGTGACCGGCTGCGAAGTGGAGAACGTCACCGTGCCCTTGACGTCGGACCCGATCGAAAAATCGGCGCGCAGCACGTCGCCGAGGATGGCCTTGACCGCGGACTGCACCGGCTGGTTATCGAAGTTGAAGGTGATGGTGCCGGCCCCATTGGCGGCGCCGCCGGATTTGCCGCGCGCGGCGGCCGCGTTGATGAATACGCCGGTGCCGTATTGCTGCTGCGACGCCTTTGCATTCGCGAGCACCTGGTTTTGCTGTTCGGTGCCGACGTTCAGAGGCTCAAGCACCGGCTTCTCGGTACCGACGATCGCCTCGCGCTGCAGGCTGTAGTCGTCGTTCGGCCGAATCCGCGAAGTACAGCCGGCCAACACCGCGATGGTGCAGATGACCCCCCAGCGTAGCCAGCTTCTTGTACACATCGTGCGCCCAGAAAAGCCGTGCTGTGTAGCCCGCTGCCAACACGGAGAAACCCAGAACAACCCCACGACAAAGGCGAGAACATCAGATAGTAGGAATCTCATCGACTCATGAATCTGCTTTGCTGTATCGGTCATTTAAACCGTTCTTTGTATACGCGCAACGTTTGCGGACTTAGCACGAGATCGCTACATATTCTAGTTGATCGAGAGCATGGCTCGAGGTCACAAAAAAAAAGCCTCCAGACGGAAGTCTGGAGGCTTGGCCTTGACCTAAGATCTTGCTAACACGGGTTCAACGAACAATCGAATCGCCCAGCGGTCATGGACCACAATGGGATGAATACTGCGTACTTGAGGCTCTGTCGTCGTTATAAGTCGCCCCAATTTGTTATGTGGGCCTTAGCCGCTGCAATGACGGCCTGAATTGTCGACGGATTCCCGACGGCGAGCAGCCTCACACCAGTATGGGTTTTGAAGTCCGTAATATAACCATTACCAACCATACGCACGCTCATGGCGGTCATATTCCATTTTGCGCCTTGGACGTGCGTGAACGCCATACCAGTCGCTTGGTTTGAGTACAACGCGAGGCACGTGTCATCGTTGAAGGTTCCGCACAACATGATGGCTTTCGCGGTGACAGTGCAGTTGACCCCAGTAGTTGGCCACAGAGGCCATGTGCTAGTGTCATTGCTGTAGCCGCTGGCGTTACACGGGTAGAAGCTCACTCCGTCGGGACTCCAATAGGCGAGTGAGAAATAGTAGGTCAGCGGAAAGAAGGCAGGGAGTTCCGAAACCCCCCTTTCCAAGGCTTGACTCCCAGCGAGTGGCGTTACGGACATATCGATAATCATACCCTGCAGAGGAAGATGAACCCCATCCCCTAAAGTCGCTGCAAAGTCAAACTCATAGGGTAGCAACGCCCCTGCCCCTGGGCAGGTCGCGCCAGGCTGGTTGTAGTTTCTTGGCTGCACTCTCCACTGGATTCCATAACTCGCGGGAATACCTATGCCGTTACCTCCCCAAGCGGTATTTAACCCCAGCAATTTCGATGGATTTTGAGCACAGTCTCCTGCCTGAGTGGGATTATATGCATTCCCCAAACTGCTTCTAGCGTCCATCTGCAGCCCTGCGCCTGAATTGTCGAATAACATGACGCCATTACCCAGTACCGACAAATTTGAAATCATCGGGAATCCATTTTCATCGACATTCATGCTGATAATGCCGTTATTGGCCCATGTCGTGTTCGACGGTGGACTAACACCGCCGCCACCGCCGCCGCAGTCAGGGCTCGCCGACCCCGCTGCTGACTGTACTTGGCATTCAATGGGAGGAGGATCGGCCTTTGCTGGGTTCTCGCATACTACGAAAAAAAGCAGTGCTACGGACATAAAACCTGCGATACGAAGGTACGTACACATGATCTATCTCCTGTGCGGTGAAATAAACGGTGTGAAATGTGATTTATTAAGAACCGACTCTGTTCACAAGACGCTCCATTGCGACGCTGCGATTAAAGCGTCGACGTGCATCCTCTGAATATGGCCCTAAGTCCCCACTCTCCCGCTACCCCTGCCCCCTCATTTTATTCATAGCTTCTTACGCTGCCTCGCGTGAAGATAAGGTGAAAATTAGCAAATAGATGACAACCTATATGAGAATTAAGCTCACAATTTCATTCTCCTATTGCCACACATTCAAAAGGCACTAGGTATCCATAGGAAAACGCCAGATAGCATCGGAGACTATGCGACATTTTGAGCGATGTTCCCTTGTCGCTTTAAGGAGCATGGTCTGGAAACCATCGTCGCAGGTGGGGCTTTAGCCTAAGAGCGGGTGCTTCAACGACGTGCCATGAGCACCAGGCCGAACCCGTCGTAACAACGACGGACGCACATGTCGAGGCGATCATGGAGTGTGAACCCGGCCAATACCGAACACTGAGTTGCTGCACGAAATAGGCGTAGATGTAGATCCCGTAGGACAAGTCGCCAAAACGGCTGGCGGCGCGTACCCATGGCGTACTCAGTGACCCCGTGACCAAGACCAACGGCGCAAGCGCTATCGATAGTGCGAGATCGCCACCACCGCTTAACACAGCCCCGATCAGCAGCAATACACCAATGGACACCCAAAGGGCACGGAAACGCAAAAGTTCTACCACGAACTGACGCGCACAAACGCCGCTCAAGAAGAACATGATGCAGAGAAAGCTTATGTTGTGCGCGGCACTAGCCTTAGGGTGACCGGGCAATGTGCGTGTATACAGAAACACGGCTACGGCCAACGCGAGCACCACGCACCAGCGTCGACGCAAGCCGATTAGACCTAGTACCGCGAGATACAGGTAGCACCTCATTTCGAGCGGAATCGACCACCAGCTTCCGTTCACGGCCGACATGGCAGTGACTGGACTGGAAGCAAAAACACCAGGCAGGTCATACACGACGCGCAACTGCAGGTTACCTGCGATGAAGTGCCAAACTGCGTGGCCAAAATATGTATTCGGCGGCAACACCGTGATAAAGGCACCGATAAAGCTGATGATAGCTGTCGCGACCGCGAGCGCCGGCCAGATCCGCAGGAAACGCCGAAGTGCGAATCGCACGAGATGAGGGTCACGGTACCAGCTTTCTGCAACTAAATAACCGCTAATCACAAAGAATGCGAATACCCCGATGTCGCCCAGCGTACGGCCGGCTATGAGCGGCTGGGTTCTGCCCAAAAAAAATAACTGATGCGAGACCATCACCAACAGCGCCGCTAGCAGACGAATGGCATCGAAATTGTTACTATGCACGGCCACCGCACTGTGCTCCAGCGTCCCTCCGGTTCGAAATGCGGTTTCTTGTTCCAAGGTTGCGGTGTAACTGATGCTCGGCATGCTCTTGATCTTGTCGTCAGTACCGGAAAATACGGACTCCCAATTCCAACTTGCTAGCAACTCGGTCCCTGAATCCCGTTCTTCGGTAGATTACGAGGATCCCTCGTTCGCCCTGTAGGTGCGGCAACTGTGATCGACGATGGCATATAGAACAGTTGGCGCGTTGGTAGAGGTGGTGCGGGCATAGCACTCTATGAGAGGCGATTCAAGGCCGGGAGCGCAGCAATTATGAAAGTTTGTCGTCGCTCTTTTTAGGCGCAAGTAGTCCGCGCGCTCGTCGTGCGACTCGGCCCACGCGGCTACGCACGCGAGCGTTGAGGCTGCCGGGGATCGGTTGATGTGGTCGCCGGACCCAGAATCCTCCCGATTCGGACACCAGCCGGAGGCCCATCGCCCGGCAATCGGATTCCGAAAAGTAGTGGAAGACGACACTGCGCCGCGTGCGTCCGGGTTCGGTGATGCGGCTGCCGCCGTGCAGCAGTTGCGCGTTCCAGATGAACACGTCGCCCTTGCGGGCGCCGAACAGTTCGCTTTGCAATCCGTACCGTTGCACTTCGCCGCGCATCCACACTTGCCACGCGCCCAACTCAGAGGGAACGAAATGGCGCTCACCGTTAGAAAAGACGTACGGTGCGATCCTGTGGCTACCGGGCCAATAGCGCAGCCGGCCGGATTCCGGCGCGCAATCCTCCAGCGCCACCCATGCCGCAACGAGATGGGTGGGCGTACGCGGTGTCATGAAGAGTGAATCGACGTGGTCTTCCTGCTCGGTACCGTATTCCAGGCTGAGTGAATTGCACAGGGCGGGGCGTTCGCCCAGCAGTTGCTGCAGCAACGGAACTAGGCGATCGCTGAGCGCGAGTTGACGGACGGAAGCCTGTTCGAGGTACAAGTCGTTGACCTTGAAGCGATGCGATGCTCGTGCGTCCGCCGACACGTCGCGCAATCGCATCCGCCGGTCGATATCCATGTCGTCCACGGTGATGCAGGCACGGCCTTCGTTCCACAGCCCGCGATAGTCGGCCAGCACCGTGTCGATTTCCGTGTCGGCGTAGAAACGGGGCAACACGAGGACACCGCGCTCATCCCACTCTTTCTCTTTGCTGAGTATCTGTTGTACATCCATATTCTGCGCCTATCGTTACCGCCGATACCGGTCTTTAAACGCGTGTTGCGTGGCCCACGTTGCGTCTAGTGACACGCTGGCTCGAATCGACCTCGCCCACTTCGTGCGCTAAATGCTCTTGTCGAATTTGCGCCCTACAGTGTCGGATACGCCAGTCGACTCCGTTCGCCTGAGACCATTTTCACTTCTTCCCCAGCAGGCCGTTGAAAAACTCCGCGCGATCTTGTGATAGATGCAACCTACCGTTGAAGGGTGCCATTCAGGGTCGCCACGCGAACAGCAACCTACGAATGATAGAAACGAATTATCGTCATGACTCTCACAGAGACTCTCTCAAAAAACCGCTTGGAATTTGATTCCAAGATAAATCCGGACGAAGCTCATGAAGTATTCCTACAAGCTTGCGGATATCATCGAATTGAAAATGCTTCAACGAAATATCTATAAATCGATTCTCTCCGGCATAGATAGCTATTCGATTTGATGGTCTGTTTGCCCTGACAAGGGTTCCGATATTCGAGCTTTCAGATCTTATCGCAGTTATCGCGGAAGGCTCGATAGTTATTCTATGTAGTCCGAACGCTGTCTGGATAATGGACGCGCCATTCCAGGTTATTGTGTAGCATAGATTTTGGTAAATAATGAATGCGGCGAGAAGGCTTATAAAAACAATTGACCAAATTGCACCAAAATCAAATTCTTTTCTTGAAAATGCACTAAGCAGAAGCATCAAATCTATACCTCCGATCATGATAACCCAAATCATGATGGGCGATAGGTTCCGCTTGAGACGGAACGATTTAAGTTTAAGATTTTTCACTTTGCCGCTCACTGGCACCCGTTCCCTCCATTACCTCCGTTGCCGCAAGCTGACTTTGGATGCAGGCCCTCAAGTTGCTCTGCGTCCGGAAGGTTGTTTTTTATAGTATCGCCAACAGCCCTTCGCCCTAACTCTGCACCTTGAGTGCCTGTTGCTTTCTTGAATGCGGTTTTTGCCGACATGGTGATCGCGTAACCATTCCGTATCCTCGTCGTCACTGCTTTGCCTACCGCGTTCATGCTGTTTTTCCCGCTGGAAATTCCAGGTATGCCTGTATCGGCAACCCCGTGCGTAACAGCTCCAATTGTCGCACCCAAGGCACCGCTAGTAGCAATCTCCTTGACATCAATGTGTGCCGTCGAGTCGCCGGCTTTGTCAAAAACCTGTTTTGTCGCATCACCCGCCGCTCCTGCGACTCCGCCATAAACGATAGCTGCGCTTACTCCACCTGTTTCTGGAGCGTTAACGAGTCCTACGCCCTCAATGCCGCCCTGCACAAACGAACCTGCCATGTCACCTGCCGTAATCGGTTTGTCGGCGAGCTTGTTCTCTATTGCTGTCACACCCATTCCAACAAGACCGCCAATCAAAAATCCGGCGAGATCATCAACACCGAACATGCGTCCATCTGGATCCGTATACCGGTACGGATTGTCGTTGGCATATTCGTACCGGTTGAAATCTTCTCCGTTGTCCGTGGGCAGTATCGGGTCGGTGCTGACGAACCGCCCGCTCTGCGGATCGTAGTACCGTTGCTGCATATAGTTGAGGCCGGTCGCGGGATCTTCCTCATGGCCCGTGTAGCCCGGTCCGTCCCGCATCGAACGGTTCAACACCTGCCCGTAGGGTGCATAGTGCGTCGACTGCTCAACGATGTTCCCCTGCGCGTCGGTTTCCACCACAGCGCTGTGGAGCGTGTTGGTGTAGTAGTAATACACCGTGTCGGTGGCCAAGGCTGGTTGCGCCAGCGCGGCCAGCCACAGTAGTGCGAGAGTAAGCAGCCGGCATTTCATAGCGTACCCCCACACTTCAAAATGTCCGGGCTCACGCTGCCCCGGGTCATCGTCGCCGCGCTCTCCGCGCAGAACACGTTCGTGGTATTGCCCGCGTTCCGCCAACCTGAGCAGCCGGAGGCGTTGCAAGCCTGAGCGGCGTATTGGTACGTGCCCGGCGTGGTGTAATCGGTGGTGCTGGTCCCCACGCCACTCTTCACCGTCGCCGCTCCAGTGGCCGTGTCCGTGCGCCTCAGGTTGTAACTTGTCGCACCACTCGAAGCTGCGATTGAGATGGACCAAGGATTGCCAGGGTACGGCACGGAGGAAGGCGCCGTCATGTTGGCTGGGACAGCCGGTACGTGCAATACGCTTACCGTTACTGTGTTGCTAGACGGCCCGCAGCCCGCCGCGTTGTCGGCACACACCGAATAGGCGTAGCTGCCGTTACCTAAGTTGCTGGACGACCACGAATTGCCCGCGGTTACGTAAATCAGGCTGGAAGCGCCGCCATTGACACTCTGGTGCAGGTGATAGCTGGTGGCTGTCGCCGCTGAAGTCCAGGTCAGCTTGAACGTACCGCTGGCGCTGGAAGACGGACCGGACAATGTGGGCGCCGCCGGTGGATGTAGCACCGTGACCGTTACGGTGCTGCTGGCCGGGCTGCAACCGCCAACATTGCAGGCATACACCACGTACGCATAAGAACCGTTACCGACTGCATTGGAGCTCCACGACGTCCCAGTTGAGTTGTAGACCGCCGACGCAGCGCCGCCGTTGACGCTCTGGTTCAACTGGTAACGGGTGGCAGTGCTGACCGTCGACCAAGTCAGGGTGTAGGTGCCCGTGGAACTGGAGGATGGTCCTGACAGACTCGGCGCCGAGGCCGGCGGGTGGGTCACCACGACCGAAGTAATCGCACTACCAGGCGAGCATCCCGCTACATTGCACGCAAATACCTGATAGTTGTAAGTGCCATTGCCGAAATTGCTCGACGACCACGAAGTGCCCGTAGAGTTATACGGCACCGTCACCGTGCCATTGAAGTTCTGGTTCAACTGATAACGGGACGCGCCCGCCACGGCGCTCCAACCCAAGGTGAAGCTACCGGTGCTGCTGGCGGAAGGGCCAGACAAGCTCGGCGCCGCGGCTGGCGGCAATGTCACCGCTACGTTGCCCGAAGACGTGAAACCGCTACATCCGGCTTCCCCGCACGCTGCAATTTGGAACTGGTAACTACCTGTGGACGAGACCGTCGCCGTGGTACTGGTCGTCCCACCGCTCCAGGCTTCGCCCCAGCTTCCGCCATTCTCACGCTCCTCCAGTACATAGTTGGTGGCGATCGAGGAGGCTGCCCAGCTCACCGGGATCGAGGCACTGTAGGAACTCGACGGTACGCTGATGCTGGCTGGCGCCGCAGGCAGGACCGTTACCCATGATGATGGAGTGCTGAAGCTGCTGCAGCCATTGGCGTTGCAGGCCTGCACCTGATACCTGAACTCCATGCTGCCCACGCTCACGCTTGTGGAAGTCGACGTGCCCGAGTAAACCTGCTCCCAAGTTGGCATGATGTTGCTTTCTTGCTGGAGCACGTAACTGGTCGCACCGCTCGATGCCGACCACGACACGGTGTATGAACCGCCGATATTAGTCGAGGGTACACTGATCGAGGCCGGTGGCTCCGGAGCGGCGGGATTGGCGGGAACGGTGTAGGCACCGGAGTTCGTCAGGGCACTGATGCCGCTCCCAATGGGTGAGACGCCATATACCCAAATTGGCTCGTTGGGATATTGCGATTCGACTGCAGCACTGATCGGTATCGAAAAACGATAATTCGTGCCGTTGGTTCCACAGGAAGACGCCACGGCTGCTTCGCTTGGAAGATTGGCCGTCGTTGTAGCAACCAAGGTCCCCTTGCTCCCGTCATCACCGTTCCAAGGTCCTCCAACATACAACTGGACAGTGATGGACCCGGCGATGCCCGTCGAACAGGCCCAGCCACCCACCACCGGGTTTGCGGCTGTTGGGATGCCATCGATATTGCCAATGACCTTGGAGTTGTTGCCCACCACACGTGCGATCAAGGTGCTGCCCAAATAGACGTAATCCGTCGAGTTCGCCGTCGCCAGATCCCACTGGTACATCAGGTTGCCGGCACGGCTGTAGTCCGAATCCAGCGTCTTGCCGGCTTCAGTCTCGACCTTTTGTACCCGTCGGCCCGCTGCGTCGTAGCGGTAGGTTGCCAAGCTCGGCACACTCATCAACCTATTCGCCATATCGAATTTATAAACCTGCGCGTTCTTCTGGGCGAGATTGCCTTGGGCGTCGTAAGCGTAAGTCACGAGCGGGGTCCCGCTGGACGGATCGGTCAGCTTGGCAAGCTGGTCTTGCGCGTAGTTGTACACATAGTTGAACAAACTCTGGTTGCCAACCGAGGCCGATGTCAGGTTGTCGAACACGTCATAGCCGTACAGTGCTTTGCCCGGATTGGCCACGGTGCCCCCGAACATCGGCGAGTCGGCTTCCTTCAAGCGGTCCAATTCGTCGTAGGTCATATCGACGTTGCCGAGATTGCCCGACAAGTAATCCGTGATGGCCGCGACATTGCCGTCCGGGTCGTAGTCGTAACTAAAGTCCATCGCGGCGGCGCCGTTCAAGGCATCAGTGTCCCGGCTCACCAGACCGCGTTCGTCCTCACTCGCGGTGTATTTGGCTCCGCTGCCATAGTTGAAACTGGCCATCGTGCCATTTGGGAAGTACTTGACACTCGTGGCATAACTGCCCGCCGCAGTCGGTTGGCCCAGCGCGTTGGGTGCATAGCTGATGCCGCGACCATCGGGATATGTAGTGGAGGACAGGTGCCCGTTGGCGTCATAACCATAGCCAAGCGCGAAGGTCGGAGCATTTGATGCGCACGGGGGCGCCGAAAAGCACAGCTTCTCCGAAGTCAGCAAGCGGCGTTCGTCATAGGAGTAGTAGGTCGTAACCGGAAAGCTGTCGTTGGCCACGCTTTGCATCTGGAGCGCACCATCGGGCGTGTATTGGTAAGTGGCAGTGCTGAAGCCATCGGGATACGTGACGTCGGTCAACCGGTTGCGACCGTCATAGGTTCGGCTCACCATTTGCCCGGAGTTCTGGGCCTGAGTGTCGGTGTAACAGCCAGCCGTCGCTGGCAGCCCAGGTACGCTCCACGTGAGGTTTCCCGCGCGGTCATAGCCATACATCGTCGTTCCGGTTTCTGGCTCGGTGCGGCCGCACAGTTGCTGATATGCGTTATATGCGAACGAACGGCACAACGACGACGACGACGTTTCGCATGACGTGCCGTTACGCGTGATTGAAAGCGGTTTGCCGAAGACATCCCTATGGATTGTGGTGAGTTCGCTGTCAGGGGCGGAAATCGAGACTGGCCATTGCATTGTCGGACTGCCATAAGCCATGTAGCTGGTTGTGATGGCTGTATTGGGGCCGTTCGGCAGCGTGACCTCAGTCTTGAAGCCGGGAAGGTACGTCGTCTTGGTTGCTAATAGACCCGTCGAATCCAGATCCCAGTCCTGATCGACCTCGATGACTCGGTTCAGTGCGTCGTAGGTGGTATGGCTCCCGATGTTCGCAGTCGTGTAATCTTGTACGTTATCGGTCGGATAAGAAGTGAAAATGGTTCGGCCCGCTGCATCGTAATGCGTGATCGTCTGTGAGAGCGTGTCCCCCTTATCGCCAGCGTCGTAATGCTCTGTCACCAAGGGACGCCAGAATGCATCGAAGTAGGTGTTCGTTATTTCGTTGCCAGTCTGCACGGTCTGCACCCATGCGCCGACTGGAGTGTTGTATTCACCCGTGCCTTTCGGAGTGAACGACAGGTTCGTCGAATTCCACGTCACTCCAGTCTCCGCGGGGTAGGCGATGCTGGCGAGCCGTCCCATCGCATCGTAAGCGTAGGTGGTGCTGTAGCCATTCTCGTCAGTGACTGAAGTGATCCAGCCGTCGCCGTTGACCGTTGCCGATTGACTGTGACTGTCTGCGTACGTGATCTTCTCCGGTACACCGCGGTACCAACTTGAGAAAGTCGTAGTGTGACCATCGCCATCGACAATGTTGGCAAGCGTGCCACCTTGCCCGGCTGCATAGTTCCATGTCTTGGTCGACACGACGCGGCCGAAAGACTTTTCAATCGTCGGCATGTCATGGCTGTCGTAACTGATCTGCGAATCCACGATACCGCTGGTCGCGGTTTGCGTGACGAGGCCAAGCACCCAGAGGTTAGTGTCGTTCTGGTAAGTCGTTGTGTCGGTTTTGCTGTAATCCAAGCTGCTGGATTCGGTTTGGCTGGTTACGTGCGCGAAAGCATCGAAGCTGTTGACGTCGGTGGTGAAAGTCGCGCCATCCTGACTAACAACGCGTTTTTGTAGTGGGGAGACCTCTTCGATTTGCGCATGATTGGTGCGGGGTTGCAGGGGTGTTCCGTATGAACTTGGCCATGGACCGCCGGTGGGATTGGCGTAGGTATTGACCTCCGAGCGCAAGGTCGTCGATTCCGCCGCACCACTGTAGTCATCCGTGCGCAGCAACAGGCTCTCGCTGGCATCGAAGCGGTTGCTGAAGGTGTAGCGGACATCATGCCCGAGAGGATCGGTGACGTCTGTATAGACCGTGGTGGAGCAGGTCTGACTTGCGGCGCAAGGATCGCTGGTCCAACTCTGGTTGGGTGGTGAGTAGCTCCATGTCCAGGTTTCTGTCGGAATTCCCAGCCCCGTAAGCACTTCCTTGGTCAGCGAGAACTGATAGTACTCGTCGGGTATGTTTGCGTAGGTCGTTTGGGAGCCTGCGTATGGGCTCCAGCACACTTGGGGCACATACGAGCGTCCATGCACGATCGGCGTAATCGTAAAAGACGCGGTCAGCCCCGAGGGACTGATCATGCTCCCGGTCGCGGCGCCGGAACTCAAACTTGGCAGAGCCGTGCAAGTTCCGCCAAGCGTGTTAAGCGTCGCCGATTCGAGGTTGCCGATTTGGTACGACCAGGCATGGTCATCGGGCAACTGAACGTTGGTTAAGGTAGGGACAGCCGATGTGCCGCCATAGGTATAAGTCCAAGTGCGCGTCGGCGCGCCATTAAACGCTTTCTCGGTTGCCGTTTCGATGAATGGCGTACCGGATTTGTAGGTCAGGTCGATTTCGCGCCCATCGCTCGCGACGATACTGGTGAGATTGTTGCCACTCCAGTTGTACGTGATGGTGTTACCAAAGCGATCTTCGATTTGCGTCACATACATCGCAGCGTCGTAGCGCGCTAGGTAATCGGCGTCATTCATCATCGGGTGCACGCTGCCGACCACATCGCCCGTGCTACCGGTTGGCCTGGAGATCCATGGCATCGGGCGATAGACCAGGTGCGCGAACGTGTAGCGTGTTCCATCTGGAGCGGTTGCCAAAAACCCTTCACCGCCATCGCTGGCGGCGACACCGCAGGTAATCACCCAATTTTGCTTGGTACCGATTGAATAGGCTTTTCCGTCCGTTGGCGTTTGACCGTCGTAACTCGCCAGCAAGGTCTGTTCACCGACTCCGGGAACGATCAGGTGATACCCGTACCACCAGCGCTCCGGTTGCCAATCAGAGTCCGGTGGCGACGTGCTCGGGACCGGAGGCGGCACCCCAAATCCGGTACAACGCTTGTTTGAATTGACTCCTACGACCCACCCCTCAACCCCCATCTGCCAAGCTGCGTTCGTCTCTATACGGGGAACGCTTAAGTCCCAGTCACCAAAGGGACGCCAGAAACCGCCGGCGCCGGTAATCGCGTCCACGGCATCCTGCGAATCCTCAGCGGTGTTGAGCGAACGTCCCAGTGTCAGTGCCGGCCCGGTCCCGGGAACACTAATATCGGTAACCTCGAACGATAACGCGCCGCTGTCCAAGTCGACACGCTCACCGAATGGATGCGCACCGAGTGCCGTGACGTCCTGAGCGGAAGTGACCAGCTCTTTGTATTCATCGGTCGGGGAAACCTGAGCATGCCCGATCACGGGAACAATGAGCGATCCTGCGAGTACAAATTCGAACGCGATCCAAAGCCGCGCGCGACGCAACCTATCCATGTCCCCCACCCCTATCGTTCGCCCTCCCCGGTGAACGAGTTGCTTCATATACGCGCCATGGCATTAAAAACTCGTTAACACCATACGGTTCGCTTCCGGCTCGGGTGAAGTCCGTAGGACCTGTCGCCAGTTCGAAGCCGCTCGAACGCACCCACCGTGTCCCAGTTCGACAAGGGCGGACACATCAATCCATGTGTCAGCGAACTGCTCACTGCCATGAGGCAGCGCGTCTCCAATCAGTATTGTCTTGGCAATACACCGACACGGCATAGCCGGCGATGTAGGTTTTTGCCTACAGCGATAAGCGACATTCCCCGATGGAACGCATGCCAGTCATGAGCAATCCTGGACGCGCCCGCAAGTCCGGAACGATCCGACCAACCGTCCGGTGGAACCGACGAGCGAGGCAGTTGACGCATCTTGCATCGGAAGTAGTAGCATTCCGCGACTTCCTGGGCAGACCGGGAAGCGGCGCTGATGTCAGCAGAGCTTCCCTAATTTCGGGGAGAGCACCAGGAACGACTCGCACCGACGCGCGAGTGCTGCCCCTCAGGCCTTGCATGTCAACGGCGACGTACCAGTGACCGGAGTTTGGAATCTGCAGCCGAACCGGGGAGCGCTTTGCTAGACCGCCAATGTATCGATGCGATCGGCCGCTTTTGTAGCTGGAGAAGTCGGAGATCGACATGAGCCGAACATTCGCTCCGCTCGCGAGAGTGATCTCAACGGTTTCTCCCCTTGGGCGATTTCCAAGATCGAACTGCAAAAAGTTCATGCCCCCCCTGTGAGTCATATCGTTCGGACTCGGTGATACTGGCGCGGCATCCTCAGCCGGGTGCGCTGGCCAATGCACACCGGGTTGCTGGAGGGCGTCAACAACCGGATCAAGGTCATCAAGCGCGTTGCCTATGGCTACCGCGATGACGCCTACTTCTTCCTCAAAACCCGGGCTGCCTTCCCCGGACTTGGGTAAAGAACCTTTTTATTTCCGTCATCCAATGCAATGCGTCAGGCTGCACAACGTCCTACGTCAACAACGACCTTGATCGCCCGGACCTGTTTACACCCGTTGCGCATGGTGATACGCTGGGTGGCGCGCCAACGTAACATACTGAAAGATAAGGAAAACGTGTTACGCAGTGGCAACGGAAAAGGTGTGCCGAAATTGGCCCAAATTCGTGTGAATGATCATGTTTGTATCTGCCTGCTGAATCGGCTCCCGGTGGGCTTGGGCCCCTCGACGCGCGACCGCTTGATCGGGGAGCAGAAAATGTACCGGTCGCTCATCAGTGTGCTGGAGCGGTCGGAGTCGGCACCATCTCTTCGAGAGGTTCCGCGCCGATTGGGAGTGTCGGTCGGCGCACTCAGGTACCGCTTTCCAAGAGAAACGAAATAGATAGCCCGCGCAAGGCAGCAACTTCAGGTAACAGTCTCGAATAGGCGCTTGGGCCGGGTACGCAACATCGTTGCCGAGTGCATCAACCAATGGGGTGCGCAACACCGCGAACCATTGACCAAGAAGGCGCTTCTGCGCTTCTGCGCTTCTTGCGCGCGACGACTGACCTACCCAAGGAGCCGCTACGGAGGTAAATCGATTTCGCACTAACAGTTCTACAGGCTCGTTTGTGAGATCTCGCGGCGATGCTTGCGGCAGAGCATTCGCGAACCATGGAACAGTATCCGCAAGCAGCCTGAGGTGCTCAACGCAATGAATCGGTCGAGGTGAACTTTTCGTGCAGCGGGAGGGGTGCGGAATGAACTCAAAGCGCCCGCTACGAGCAAAGAACTTTGTAGTGGCCCATCGGCCAATCGGCTGACGCGCACGGACCAGGCCAGAACATGTAGGAGAGCAACATGACGAGCGAATCACGCGACTCAAATGGAAGCAAGTGGACATTGATTCGTCGCTGGTTGCCCACGTCCCTCTTTGTCTCGTGGGCACTGGGAACAGCGGCGATCTGGACCTCGTTTGCGGTCGCCCCTGCGGGAGTTCTTGCCACCGCCGACGCAGGAAATCTTGTGGCGATCCAGGGTTCCAAGGTGACCACAACCCGCGGATTCTTCCACGTCTTTACGAAACCATCCGCAATGGCTGGCGTTCCAGTGCAGGTGATCCGCACCAACTCGCCGTGGTCGGACACGGGCTTACAGTTGTGTACGATTCAAATTGCAGGCGGCACAAGCTGGTGTAGCGACATCAGCGACGGGTACGCTGGCAAGCTTGCGGACACTATGCTCGCGCAGCGAGCTTGGTCGCATGGGGCAATGATCGCGGTATTTTGTATTTCTCTCGCGTTGACGCTTTTCGGGTGGATACCAGCTGCGGCCACCGCCATAAGCGCTGCGGCTGAAGATGCTCCGGCAACACGAGAGAACTGACGGTAATCCGGCATGCTTGGGACGCCATCTGTAGTGACCCCGCAAACCAACTGCTCATACCAGGTCCCAAAGCTCCCGAAGAAGACGTTTACACCGAGGCGTTGTGCCAACTTCTAAACCAGATGCTGGCCCAAAACCCCTCGTCTGTGCCCGGCTTCACCAGCGCCATTATCGACAGCGTCAGCCGGGCGGAAAGCATCTGCAATTACGACGGCCAAGAACTCAACAAGAATTCGGACTTGGCGATCCGTCTGGCGAACGAACCACTGATAAGCACGCGCCGCTGGGTGGGCGTCTTCGTCGAGAGCAAGATCGTCTCGACCTCTCACACCATGGATGGATATGCTACCAACGGGCTTGGCCGGTTCGTGCGCGGCGAATACGCTTGGGCCATGAGCGACGGGATCATGCTCGCCTACCAGAAACTCAAACACCGGCCGATGAGCGCGCTGTCCGATCGCTTGGCGTCAGACCCGACGCTACACGCGCAAGCCGAAGACGGCGTCCTGCTTTTGGAACGCAGTGATTTCGCGCCGATTTCCGGGCGCAGTATTCACGCCCGCGACTGGCCCTACGTGGGGGGCGGAGAACCAGGCGCCATCCAAGTCTGGCATCTATGGGATCTGGCCATTCCCGTCCTGGCACCAGCTCCAGCCGTGGAGGCCGCACCACGCCGCGCGCGAAAATCTGAAAAGTTGTAGTCATCGGGCGTCACGCGCACTAGACGCATCGAAGGTGGGAGCCGTCATTTCCCCTCCTGAACGGAACGACTGCGGCAATCCTGTAATTGCCATCCAAAGGCGATAAGACGCATGCAGTCCCCGCAACGTAGCCACCAATAGCAGCGCCAACGGCAGCCGCTGCATCCAGTCGTAAATGGCTGCAAACGTTCCTGCAGTCGGAAGGGTGTCATACAGCGTAACACCGTAGTTGTCGCCATTACCGATACGCGTACCTATGGCCTTTCCATTTACGACAGGCTCAGGAGTTTGCCCCAGCGCGAGGTGATAACCACCAGCCGGATTCAGGAAGACGATCGAATTGGTGCGACCGTAACTACTAGTTGACTTCGCAGTGGCGATTGCGGAGGTACCGATCAGAATGTTGTCGTGCCCTTGCGCGTCCGTAATGACAATTCCGTGCGTGCGCAGAATGCCACTTGCTTTGCCACGAGAGGGCATCTGCCAAGCAACTGCAAGCGCTATGACGCCGAGAAGCGCGAGTACCGAGATGGCCCAGGATCAAGCAAGGTGGCGTTGCAGCCGCCGCAGCGTTGGGTCGAAAGCTTGGCGGTTCGTGGACATGATCGCTCCCTCTTCGCGGTGTCACGATGGGTGGCTTGACATTAGCAGCGTGATAGTTTCGCAGGATCGGCCGAAAGGCAGGGTCCGAAAGTCATGCTTGCGGTTCACAGATCGGCCCGTCTGCCTGCCAGCGTCTTTTGGGCAGGACATACGTTGCGCCATTTACCGCGACCCTGAGGACATGCCCATCATCAGAAACTGAGGCCGACGCCAGTGTCCGCTTACTTACCTTGACATGGTGGAAGTATTCGATGCCAACCGCTATCCAGCGTCGATCAACATCCCTCTGATATCCCGGCTGCCTTGTCATTCGCGTGATTTCATTCTCTAATGCACGTCGTCTGGCGCTCACGACCTTCCCTGTGTCTACACGCGGTTCGAGTGTCAGCCCCTGGGTCGCCGACAGATAATTGACAAATCCCGTCACAGCCGCTTTCTGCCCCGGTGCGTGAAGCAGATAGCGATCAAGAGCGGCTTGGTCAGGGAGCGCGCGACCTTGTGGATCCATTCTCAGCAAGAGGGTCATGGCGGGCCAGAGTGCAAACCTTATCGACCGCAGTGACGTACGCCCGGCCTCGTGTCGTGCCATCAGCGTCTGTTGATATTCCTCAAAGATCTTCGACGCTCGGGATCCGGCAGGCAGAGACCGCCTGAGAGTCTCGATTCGCCGCCGTTCGGAGTCGTCCTTCCGGGCGTTAGCATCTGGCTTGACGCCGCGATCTTCGCACAACCAGCGCATAGGTAATCGAACACGACGCAACCCTTCCGCTCCGAAGCATTCAAGAAGTGGAGGGTATGTTGGTATGCGCCTCCAGTTTTCCTCCATCTGCATAAAAAAAGGAAGGTAACGGTGGATCGAGCGAGCGGCCTTACTTGCCCCGACCTCGACCTCAAGCCACTTGCCGAAATCGCGGAATGCGGACCTCATGGCAACCGTGGAGAACGCCGCTTGATCCATCTGGATGCGTTTCCACAGAGTTTTCGTCCAATAACACATCTCACAAAGGCTACCGCCCCTGCCTGCTGGCATCGGTCCACCGCACGAAGGGCAAGGTATCTCACCTTTATTCGCGCATGCGCGGCACAACTGCCTGCCATCTACCGCCGCGCCGAGCGGCCTGTACCGTCGGCACGCAGCACACGTTCCGTAGTCGTTTCGCGCGCACCGCGGGCATAGTCGCAAGCCATGTCCGAATCGGCGTACCCGAGTCAGACGCCGCGACATTCGTCCACACGCCTCGCACGGCTCTGCTTCACGAAAGTGAGGTGCACAGGCATTGCAAACCGGACCGTATGAGGTGATCTTGCCGATTGCGTAATCACTCTTTCCGCATCTGGCGCAAGCTTTCGCAACCTCACAATGTCTGCAAATAGGATCCGGATCGTTCTTTGGCAGCCTCGCCGACTCGCCACACTTCGAACAGATCCGGCGCTTGAACACTCTCGCATAGCACGTCGTGCAGTAGCGAATACCTTTGTGAACACGGTGGATCGAGGCCACGTCATGCCCGCATTCATCGCAACGCATAGGGCTCGGTGCGTTCACGAGGCTACCGCCTTCATCTTCCGTCGGAGGCGTGCCCAGGCGCTCATTACCGACTTTTCTGATCGCAGCCTCGGCCGCTGGGTTGTTGATCGTGTCCTTGGTTGGCGTCCGCCATACGGAAGGGCCGCGGCCATTTGCGTAACCTGTCTCGGCAGCGGCTTGGGGCCATGGCGGAGCGCGGCAGCGGAAACGCCATTGTCGCGCAGAGATATAGCCAGCGCTTCTGGACCTGCGAGCATCAGACGGAAAATCGCATCAAGTAAAGAATGGCGCTCGCTCGCCGGGAGCAATTCCAAACGCAGCGCTCCCGGCGGGGACAGCTCCCCACGGGGACGAACGCCAAATGCCTCTATCGCAGCGGCGAGTTTGGAATTCTTGTGTCGACTTGCCCGCCGTATCAGAGTGACGAAGAAGCCCGCCACGGCAAACCAGTCCGCAACCGGAAGACGTTTACCGAACACCCCCGTTCCACCAATGAGTGCATTGTCCGCCGCTTGTTGAAACCCGAAGGAGCCATCCGGCGCCGGCGGAACGGCAACGTCGCGCAGATCTGTTTTGCACCCATGGCATCTCGCCAAGCAGCCGTCCTTAGCCAAAAGACGGTGGGGCGCAACGGGTGCGCTACAGGAACGGCAGTGGTCGATGAGCAGGATCTTGTGCTTCGGACATGCAACATTCCAAGCGAATCGCCATTTCCTGCGAAAATAGGGGAACGGGTCATCTGCCAAGCAACCGGGGCAGAACTGCTGTCCGGCGTGCCTCCTGCGGTTCCTCGCGCCCAGTGCGAGTATCCATGGCCACGTCTCCGTATGGGGCAAATGACGGTCGGCAATCCGCTCGGCATCAGCACGTAGACCGCTAGCCGCGAACCGACTGGGCGATATGCCAGAGGCCTCCGCAAGACTGAGCAGGCGGTCTCCGAGAATTGTACGGTCCGGATCCATGGTCCACACACGCCAATCCGGCCAGATAGAGCCAGTCAGCACCAAGGGATCGCACCCTTGTGCGAGTGCCGCACGCGCGAGCCAGGATGAAATTGACTCGTCCGCCAGCAGAGGTACAGCAATGGTCCACGGCATCAAACCACGACCTCACGAATACCTCGTGACGGCTGCACCCAAGCCTTGCCTTTGATGATGGAGTTGTCGATGCGTTCGGCGCCAGAGTTGATCGCTTCCGCGGCACATTCCATCAGCAGGCGCTGGAGATCGCCCAAGTTTCCGCCTGAAATCGTGTGCAGTGCCGTCGCAAGCTCCGGCTGATATAGGCGCGACGCTTCTCGCAGCGGTAGTACCTGCTCAAAGGACGCAAGGAGCTTCTGGAAATCCTTATTAAGTTCCCACAACGGCAATGACATCACGTCAAACCGGCTCGCATGCTGAGGATCCGTATGCAAAACACGAACAGCCTCGCGCGTTCCGACACCCACGATGGGAATCATGAGTTCGTTGCACAGGAACTTGATAGCATTCATGATTTCGCGTTGTTTGATCGCAGTACCTGTCAGCAGCGAGTGAAACTCGTCTATGACCAAGACTCGGGTGTGGCACGCTCTTAGCTGATGGATGACCTGATACCGCAGCTTTGCAACCGAATCCGTGGCGCGGTATGGAGCCCAGAACCGCTCGAGTACAGCAATATAGAATCCCTTTTCGTCCGCGCTAGGCGGAGCCTCCGTCAGAATGACAGGCTTGACTGGCTCCGCATCCTCATTCACGAAGCCCTGCCCGTGAATGTCAAAGAACCGCCGCACGATCGTGGTCTTGCCGTTATTCGGCTCGCCAACAAGCAGCAGATTCGGCATGCGCGGACGTTGCGGCTTGTCCATCAGTCCGCGAAGCGTCTCGACAATGCGGTTGGCGGTCGAATATCCGATCCACCTAGGTTGATCCATGAAGGCTATGCGCTCCTTGGCCGACATCGCGCAGACGCCACGAAACTCTGGGTGGACGTGTTCGTATGTGCTCATGCGATGTCCCCAAAACCCTCTACAGCGCCATCGGCTAATTCATCCATGATCGTTGCAGACTTGGGCGACAACGACTCGGATTTTTGCTGAAGAGGTGCCGCGGGTGACACCCGTTTTTCATGCTCAGCCCGCCGCTGCGCCTCCCGTCGCGCTTTCTTCGAGCGTCGCTTGGATTCGTCTACCTGATCGCGCAACTCGGTGATCGCAGTGAGTATCTGGGCGTCGTTGATCGGACCTCCGCCATCCAAGCGCGCCCGCGCTCTTGCCTTTTCGTATTCCCACACGCTCATCGCAGGCAGCGACTGGTCGGCGAACGGAATCTTGAAATATTGATTCAGGGATGGATCGCGGAACCAGATCGCACTTATGTCCCGCGGATCCCGACGGAAAATAAAGCTACGCTTGCTGCCGCGATCGTCTGGATCCTCCGCATTGATCCAGGGTCGTAGGGCTTCCGCGTAGTAGGCCCTTCCATCGATGGTGACGCCGAACGTCTGGACAGTTCGTCTGAACGACGGCAGGAAATCCAACTGGAACGTCAAGCGATCGGCGATGCGTGGTGGCAAGCCAACGCCCTGAACCTCAGCATTACCAAAGATGCCGATTTCCCATTTTTTTCGGGGCGAGGTGCCGATGCCGGTGTGCCGCCGCTCGTGGTAGACCTTGCAGATCAGCTTGACCAGCCATGCTTCGAATTCCGACTTGGTCATCGTCGCATTCTTCTCAGGGTCATACCCTTCCTTATCCTTGATGGACGAGAAAGTTGTCCCCGGAAGCGCATGAATCTCCTTCATCAGCGAACCCAACAACCGCTCGATATGACCTCCGTATCTCGGCTGTTTGACTGGTCGAAACTCAAGGTGAATGCCATAGGCGAGGCACGATTGCCTAAAATTGTCAGACCGAAAGTCGGGTCCGTTGTCGACGTGGATAGTCTTCGGCAAGCCCCAAACTGGCCACTCGGCATCCACGTTGTGCAACAGCATCCATTCCTCCTTCGGCAACACAGCGTGTGCGACGCACATCGCCACCGAAGTTTCCGACGGCGCATCGAAAGACAGGTAGTAGCCAGCGACGGCGCGGCTGTATACGTCGATTGCGAGCGTGATCCACGGGCGCCCGATCGGCATGCGATAGATGTCATCGACCAGGATGATGTCGGCCGGGGTGTGGTCAATCTGGATGACGGAGAGTGGAAAGTCCGCGTTCGGGAAATGTCCCGGTGTTGCCATGAACTTGTTTTTTGCTTTCTCCCTGTAGCCGCGGCCACGCAGTCGAGCGCGTTCCGGCACTTGGTTCAGGCGCGCGCGAATTGTGCTCTCGCTGGGCGCTACGATGCCGCGTTTCTGACAGCGGCCCCTAATCTCTTCGATGGTTTTCTGTGCTGTCGGCCGCTGCGGCGTCAAGTAGAAATCGCGTATAACTTCTTCGACAACTGCTTCAGCGAATGCCGGAATTCGCGTCTTGCCAGCCTTCCAGCCGCGCTGCCGGGGAATTAGGGCTAAGGTCGACCCCGTTGCACGATAGCGCTGCAGCCATCGATAGATGGTCGCGACATTTATGTCTGCGTCCCTTGCGCACCTTTCGGCATCATCTCTTCCAACGATAAGGCGGTCTACCAGCGGACGAATGATAGCCAAGCGTCGCTCGGCTTCCTGCCAATCTGCATCCGCGATTTCCTCAAGATCTTGACGGGGTACCGAGTCGGCATCCTCGACGGATTGTAAATCTGCAATCGCCAACGGCGTACTACGACCTGACTCTACTGCGATGCCGATGACCGTATTGAAGTCCAGCACCTGCGCGATCTTGTACACGGTTTCCGCTTTCCGGACGTACGAGCCAACGTTGACGATCACGCGTTGCCTAGAGGGCTCGAATGCCTCTGTCCCGCTCGCGGTTTGGTGGTAGTCACTCATCTTCCGGCAACCACAATTCAGTGAACTCGCCGAGTGGCCGTGAGATGTCGCAATCGAGC
>Ga0207674_10001618_pt1 | contig 28986 bp, 24 predicted proteins | sample KBSCornC72_FD_184303 | JGI IMG/M metagenome (GOLD analysis project Ga0207674, IMG submission 184303) | Corn rhizosphere microbial communities from Kellogg Biological Station, Michigan, USA - KBS Corn C7-2 (SPAdes) (version 2) | ecosystem: Host-associated > Plants > Roots > Rhizosphere > Soil ...
TCACCGACTCCAAAAAAAGACCGAATACATTGGCGCAGACCACATGTCCATCCCGTTTTTCGCTTGCAATTCTGCGGCGGACCATACATTCCGATAATGCTGCTTAACAGGTCCCAGCCGGGACGGCGGTGCCGAGACCAAGTGCTTTCACAATGTGCCCTTTCTCAACCCCGCTGGGTCGAGAGAAGGTAGATCGGAAGGCGACAATCTTGTCTTCAGAAGGTAAGCCGGCCCACGATCACGCCGCTGCGCGGATCTTTCGCCAAGCTGGCGGTATTGATCCAGCCGAAACCAGCGGTGGTCTTGCTGTTCGGGTCAGTTGCAATCTGGCGAGTGGGTGTCGCCAGAGCGTTGGTCGAAGTGGGACTGTTCATTTCGGTTCGGTTCAGCACATTCGTAAACTCCGCGCGAATGTTAAAGCTAACTCGTTCACTCACCCGGAACGTCCGGCCAAACGAGAAGTTCTCGGACGGGCGGCGTTGCTGACGATAATCGCTGTAGTATGCTGCCGAGGTCCCAAACTGACCTTTTGCGGGGTCGGTCCACGCCTTGGGATTGAGTACGAAGTCATGATTAGGATCGAAGCAATGGCAGTTCAGGTCCTGCAGAAACAGAGGCTGATCCGGCAGACGGTTGGCAAAAGTGCCGCGGAACAAAACGTTATTGAGCGAGTTTTGCGCGGCCGGCGCCTGAATTGGCAAGCCGCTAGCATATTGCAAGAACGCGCCGAATGTCCAATCGCGCGCTACCCACGAGAGAGTCTTACCGCCGAATGCGTCTCCGAACTTGAACGTCGGCACTATGTAGTTGATTGAAGTGTTAAAGACGAAGGGCTGGTCGAACTGCGAGAGGTACTTATTGATCGGCCGGTTGAATACGTCGTTCACGACACCTCCAGTGGTGGTCGCAGTGGGATTAATATCGGCACCCTGGGTCAGCTGTTTCTGCCAAGTAAAGATCGCGGTCATCGTTAGACCCCGAGAGGTGCGCTTGGTTGCCTTAGCCTGCAGCGAGTCGTACCAGGTCTTGCCCAGAGGCGACCACAGAGACGTGATCTTATCGAACTGCGGAAAAGGCCGCAGGCTCTGCGCCACGCTTGCGCCCGTGGGAAATCCCGCGTAAGGCAATTTATTGAATCCGCGCGCGGCAGCGGTGGACGAATCGAGGCGTGCTGCCAGCAAAGTTTGGTCGCCGGCAAGGTTCGGATTCAGGTTGAACATCGCCAGCCGCTCCGGAGTGATGGCATTGACGTCAATCAGCCCAGGGGCAGTCCACCACACACCTCGATTGGCGACGTAAGACGCTTCGACCACGAGGTTCTTGGCGATTTCTCGCTGGAGTCCGATACTCCACTGGATTTGCCGGGCAGGCCGGCCCGCATTCTGATCCACCGCCATCTTGGGCGCGGTAATGGCGTTTGCTAACGGATACTGGCCAGGATCTAGATTGGGCCAAGGACTTGGCGTTATCGGGATGCCATTTCTCAGAGTCATCGCTGGTTGATCAAACGCCGGCGAGTTGAAGGGACTAGGCACGGATAGCGACGTGGTCGTCTGATTGTTCGTGGGCGTAGCGGAGTAGACGATACCCCAACCAGCGCGCAAAACGGTCTTTCCATTGATCTGGTACGCGGCGCCGAGTCGCGGACCGAACGCGTATGGATATACGTGAGCGTAGTCGCAATTGCAGTGGCCGGGCCCGTCGCCTTCGAAGATCACTCCGCCTAGGCGATTCCCCGCGGTGGGGTTCGGAGTCACCGCGGAAAAATTTGCGTAACGCCCATACTGTTCGCGCGGATAACCCTGATAGTCGTAACGCAGGCCGTAGTCCAAAGTGAATTTGCGGCTGACCTTCCATGTGTCCTGAACGAACAATCCGATGGCCTTCTGCCCGACGCGTGCTCTGGGTGGGTTGGCAACATTTCCTTGATCCACCAGACCGAGCAGGAAGCTTGCATACGGGGCTCCTATGGTCCCGCCGTTGACGCCTTGCGCCTGAGTAGAGGGAAGCGCGGTTTCGGCGGCGCTGAACTGATAGATCCCGTTCGTTGCGGTGTACAGCAATGTTGGAACGCCTTCGAATCGAGCTTCCGAACCCATCTTGTAAGTGTGATTACCGGTCACCCAAGTCAGACTTATGTTGCCGGTGGGCTTTTGGTAATAAATGTTGCGATCGGAGCCAGGACCCATATTCTTCATCCCGCCCTGAGCATTACTCATATTCTGAAATGCCGGGAACAACCGCTTAACGGTTGCTCCGCGCAAGCCCAGGTCCTTCTCAGCATCGTAATTCAAAACCGGAGAATCGTCGCTGAAGTAGTTCTGTTGATATCCAGCGCCCATGTGTAGCAATAGGGTGGGGGTAACGCTGCGGTCAAAGTTCAGGCGATAGACGTATGCGGTATCAAACGTGCCGATTGCGGCCGTCAGCGGGAGCGGGAGACCATCGGATGCGCCCAGCGTGGGCGAATACTGGCTGTTGGTGTAAGTTTTCGAGAAATAGAACGAAAGCTTGTCGCGGGCGCTCAAATTGTGATCGATCTTAAATGCGGGAATCCCAGTGACCCGATCGCTGACGTACGGATAGATCGCGTTATTGGTAAGCGCCGTTGGCTTAGTAGCAAGCGGAATCAATGCTTGAACCTTCTGTGCGACGGGATCGTAGGAGGCGATCGGAATCTTGTTGCTGGGGAACGGGTCGCGAATCACCTGGCCATTGGAAGCGATTTTTTCAGTGCTCGGATCGTAGATGGTTCCTTCCAGGATCGAGCGACCCAGTGGATCCGCAGAGCAACTTGCCGATGGACACAGTGTGCGGCCGGTCAAGGTCCGTGCAAAATTGCCGTCGCGGAAGTCCTGGATCGGCACGGTTACCGACTGGTTGTTGATATTGATGAACTCTCGAAACTGCTCGAAATTGAAAAAGAAGAAAGTCTTGTAGTGCCCGTTGTAGATCTTTGGAATCCAGACCGGACCGCCGGCTGTGAATCCGTAATCGTTGCGGCGCTGCTTGGGACGGAGCAAGGCACCATTTCCACTATCGGTAAAAGCCTGCCCGGCGTTAAGGAACTCGTTGACGTAGTAATCGTACGCGCTGCCATGGAACTGATTGGTTCCCGAACGCATGGTGTAGTTGAAAAACCCGCCGCCCACCTGGCCGTATTCCGCCGAATAATTGCTCGTCTGAATAGTGACCTCTTGAATGGCATCCACACTTGGCTGCACCTGAGCAGGTCTTCCGGGAACGTATCCATTGCCGGCATCCTGACCTTCCACGCGAATGGCCAAAGTGTTTGCCGGGGCGCCGTTCACACGGATATTCGTATTGGGATCGTTGTAGGTTCCAGGAATCAGCTGAACCGCGGCGGTAGGGTTTCGGATACTGGAGCTGCCGGCTCCCGCGTTCCCGATGCCGAGTACAGGAAGTTCATCGAGACGTTGGATAGTGACGTTGTGGCTCATCTCACCGCTCTCGGTCTTGAGGAGGGTCGCGTCGGAGGTAACCGTAATGGCTTCTGTGGCCGAGCCCACCTCCAGACCTACGTCGATTCGTACTGTTTGCGCAACCTGCACCGTCAGTCCTTGCCGCGTATACTTTTTGAAACCGGGCACGGTGACGGAAAGCTCGTACGTGCCGGCGGGTAATTGCGCAAGAGTGTAGTTCCCGGTAGCCGTGCTCTGAGTTTGGTAGACGGCGCCGGTTTCTGAGTTCTTGGATTCGATCGCGGCGGCCGCAATCACGGCGCCGGCGGGATCGGCTATTGTCCCGGTGATCGTACCTCGATCTCCCTGAGCAAATACTCCACCAACAGACAGAAGAATAGACAAAGCAATGGTAAGCGAGCGCATGGACTGACCCCCTCAGGTCTTGACTTACACCCCAGAACTCTGCGGACACAAGATCGCAGGAGGCTACCGGGCCCCCTGACTGAAACGACTACTTCAGCCCCAGCTGATTGCGAGGATCCTTGCCAACGATGTGGCTGACATCTTTATTGTTTTCATTGCAAATGTATTCCATCAACTCGCCCCCGGCTTGGAGCGTGGAATGTCCGTACATCGTGAACGGCCGCGTGTAAGCGCCGGAATCATCCACGACCGTTTCGTAATTCAGATGGTCTGCATCAGGACGTGTGTAACGTTCAGTCACATGGAGCTTTTCAGTGTGAGGATGGCCGGCGAAATCGAACCAGAACAAGTCGTTGAAACCTACCGAATCGACTACTAGCGCGTCGCCGTCCCATTTCGCGACGGAATCGCCATACCAAGTCGGATTCGGATCGGCAGGATGGTTGGCACGATCGACGAAAATCTGACGATAGCTGTGAATATTGCCTTCAAACAGGAAGTAAATCCGTGCAGGCGTTTGCACGATCTGCCAAGGATAGGGTGCTTGGCGCGGAACGCCCGTCGGCAGGCAATTTGCCTCTGGATCGTCCTTGGACATCCGCTCACGAGTCAGTTTCTCTGCCCACGGTTGCGTAGGAAGTTTATCACCAGGCTTTAACGAGTCGGAAATGTCATAAATGAAGTTACGATCGGGACTCCATAGTCCAGCTAGATCCACTTTGCCGTCCGCAGTTCGCGGAGTTGGACCGGAGTTGGCCTTCGCGCCCTTCTGTTTGCCTTTGCCTTTGCCTGTGGCAGCAACCGCCCCATCGTCTTGGCCTAAAGTAGGCAAGGAACTCTCCAATAGAGCACACATCACGGCGCAGACTAACAGGGCGGAACCGATGATTCGCCTCTCCAAGAAGCACCTCCCTCGACCGACTGACACGTCAGTCTACTACGATTAGGCAGGAAAATCTAGGTAGCTATGCTCATGGGTGGTCCCTCCCATGCCGACGTTCGAACTCGTGAAAGTTCCTTGAAGTCGATAATGCGTGATAACGGGCCGCCCTTTACGAGCGGCTGATCCGGCCGGAAATACCCCGATGCCCAATCGATGAGTCGGCGACTGCACGGCCGGATGGATCGCTTCCGTTTACGTCCCAGAGGCCGAGCAAGCTATGGCCGCCTTGATATACTGGGCACCTTATTCCAAATCTCGGTGGGGACTGCACGGATGAAACTGAATTCCGCTTCGGCGACCGCTCTCCTGCTCTTGCTTGTTCCGCTGGCCGCGCTCGCCGACGTAACCAATGGCCTAGTTCTTCAAACCAATAACGCCCTGAATTTGGACACGGGGTCCAAGGTAGTTGCCGGCTCGGGGGACCTCCTGTGGACCGGCAGTAGCCTCGTGCCGCAGGGCAGGGCAACAGCGGTTACCCTCGGAGCCCTTGGAATCAGCGCGTATAATGCCCTGACCGAGGCTGCCTTGAACGGCTCGAAGAGCGCTGACACGTCCACCGCGATCCCATCATCCAGCCTGCCGGCCACCGAGGTCGTCGCCGTGTTCACTAACGGCGGCCATCCGGCAAAACTCTACATCAGCACCGATAGCGGCGGCAGCCTTGCCGGACGGAGATCCAGTAGCATTCGTTCGATGTAGGGCTCGACACGACCAGAATGACCGGCGTGTTTCCATTCATCCAATACATCAACATCATTTGCATCGCACCAGTAATCGAATGTTGAGTTCGAGTCACCCGCTATGGCGGTGACGACTTTACTCTGCACGGCAACGGTAAGGTGAAGTGGTAGGCACGAATTGGGATCGAATAACTCGATGTATCCGTCGATGCCAATCTCGTTCGGTCCACTCGGCGTCCATCTGGAGCCCATTTCAAGGACCACGCGTTCTATTAAATTAATACCTTGCTGGCCGGTGATGCCTTGTGGGGAGATGGTCTTCGGGCTCCGCCTCCGACTTCTCGAACGCCCAGCCATTGGAAGCGATTGTAGCTAAGATCCTCTTGTCGTGCTCTTAAACGCTAATTGAAGACTTTTCAAGTAGTCCGCCTCCGTCCGCGGTGAAGGAGTTCCCCGCCTGGGATAGGGATGTATGATGTACTCGGAAAGAATCCATAAACTCACTCGCCACTAGATGGCCCGTTTCCTATCCGGAGCTAAAGCCGGCTATTCGTATTAACGGACATTATCCGTGTGGCGTATCACCCCGGAAATGACCGCTAGATAAGCGAAACGGTTTGGGAGATCGCGCACAATCGTTCGGTTGTCGAGGAGCGGACACAGGCTGAGTAGGAACAGAAATCGGCGCGCCGTATCAACTTCGTTTTAGACTCGTCCGGTGCAAGATCCAATCAAGTGCGGGCTAACATGGCGCAAACATCCCGGTGAAATGCGTTGCTTCTGGCTGCCAGATCACCGGCTGGCGCATACGTGGAGTCATACAGTTACCGCGCGTTGCTACTCGGTGCCGGTTCGCTGTCCAGGTTCGAGCCCCGTCGTCCCCGCCAAATTTCTCCACTAAGCAGAAACTCTTAGCTTTTTTTTGCCGACTCCCCCGGGAGGCGTGACAAATCCAACCTGCGAGGATCAGGCAACAGGGGTGGAATCAGCCAAACGCGCCCGCGTTAAGACGCGTTGTTGGCGGAAGACATGACCGACTGGACCTTCGAGAATATTTCGCTGACGGTGTCGGCCACGGGGGGGAAGGCCGCCCCGGCCGCGACGGCTACAAAGCCCGCCATCAAAGCGTATTCGATGAGGTCCTGGCCGCGCCGATTCCTCCAAATGTTCATCCGTTGAAGTATGTTCTTCATGTCGTGTCCTGACTCCCAACCTGAAGGTACCATCGGCTGGATCTATAACAAATCGGGCTAAATACCTAGTGTCCTGACCAAAATACTGGCTGCCGACTAGAACTTTGGTCCCTCCAACCAAGCCTGCACGCCCCTAGCGGATCCCCAGCCCGTACAGGTACTTAGCGCACGACCCTCAAGTACACCGCAGCCGCGCGGAAACGCACCTTCTTGCTCGTATCGTCCATCAGCATGGCCAGCCGATTCCGCCAAAGAGCATTTTGGGGACGGGCGGTCAGTTGGACGGCGGTCGCCCGCATGGACCAGTCCTCGTCCAGGAACGCCTGTTCGATGGCCATACGAATGTCGGGCGACGGGTCGGAGGACAAAAGCAAAAGAGCGGTCGCTCTTGGAGAGAACCCTTCATCGTTCAGCATCGCGCTCATCGCGGATATTCCTTCGCCAATTCCAGGAACCGGGATAAAGCCGGAACCCTGCTCGACGGCTAGGAAGAAAGCCGATCGCGGCGTTTTGGTCCGCCGGATCAGGTTGCGGAATTTGACGCGCATCGGATTCGATTGCGCTTTCTCTTCCTTCTCTACGATCGAGAGCAGCATCGATTTGCCGGCCGGATCGTGCAAGCGGTGCAAAGCGCGCGCAGCCGCAAACATCACCTCGGGCACGTCGTCCCCCAGCGCCGGTTCCGCCAGACGCGCCAGCTTGGGGTCTCCCAGCTCGCCCAGAGCATCCAGGGTCGCGAGCCGGACGAGGTAGTCCGGATCCTTGACCAGCGTTTCCAGAATGGGAGTAACCGACGCCGATGTGCGGCTGAGACTTAGCGCCAGGGCAACTTGCTTCCGGGTCTCGGGTTCATGATCCGCGGCGCCGTGCTTCAAGACCTCCAGCGCATGGAGGGTTTGAGGAGAATCCTTCTTCTGGCCCACGCACTGAGTTCCCTGGAGGCCAATCATCGCTAAGCAAAGCGCGGTAATGGGTCGCATTATCAACAAGACTACTGCATTAGGGCGCTGTGGTTGCCACGACTTTTTGGATTACGCCAGAATCCACGATTTCTCCCGTGCGCGATAGAGCCTGAAAGTACAGTTCATCGCCCGCGATCTCAAACAACGCGAATCCGCGGTCCGTATCGAATCCTTTGGCGACGTCCGGCGACGGCTTCAAGTCGTGGTATCGCAGCTGGCCGCCATTTCCAATGATGAAATAGTAGATCCCTTGATGTGGCTTGAGCCTCTCGTAAAAATGCTCGTGACCGGAGAGAACTACGCTGACTCCGCCTTTGGCTAGAAGCGGCTCCAGACGAGCGCGTAGATCGCGGTCCGGTCCATGGAATTTGCCGTCCGAGTATAGGGGATGGTGGAAGAAGCAAATCTTCCATGCCGCTGTAGAACCCGAAAGTTGCTTATCGATCCATGCCAACTGCTGAGGGTCCATGTAGGTGCTGTCCAAAGAGAAAAACTCTACGTTCTCTTTCTTGAACGAGTAATAACGCTTGCCGTCCATATTGAAGGGCTTATAGAGGCGCTGATTCGGATTGTCGTGGTTGCCCAGGGTCGCGTAGAACTTGACGCCTGCATCGAGCATCGGTTTATATGGATCCTCAAATTTACGGCGAAAGTCGGCTGCTGTGTCGCTGCCGTAAATGTTGTCGCCCATCATCAGCACGAAATCGAAGGGAAACTTGGTGCGTTGGCGGACCATCTGCTGCGCTACTTCGTACTGTTCCGGCCCTCCCGTACCGTTGTCCCCAAACACAGCGAAGCGGACCGATTTCGGCTTTAATGGAAGAGCAACGACTGTGGATTGCTGCTGGCCGGCTGCCGAGAACGATAGAAGCGCCACCAGGCCTGCACACTCACCGATCAAAAACGCGGACAGCAGTATGGACAGTAGAGAGCGGCGCATAGAAGTTTACTTGATGAGATCCGGTATGAAGTCCACCAGGATCCCGGCCTTCACATCGAGGAGAATGAGGGCGCGGCTAACCACGCGATACTCCAGTTCGGGCGGCAGCTTGGGAAGATTCATGAGTAGAGTCGGCGGCGTAGATTGCAGCGGGGCGCGCTCCGGGTAGGTGTCGTTCACCTTCAGGCTTAACTGCACGGGCTCCGCGCTCTTCAAGCTCTTCTTAACCCGGGCCGCGTCCGGACCCTTCATCGTGACCGCCACCAGCCGGCGGAACTCTCCGGCGATCTCTGGGGTAAAAATATCCCCCTGCTTGGCAGGCCGGTGCTCGCGAAGGGACGTCGCCAGATCAGCCTGCCGCTTCGCAATTTCATTCGCGGAACCCGTCTTACGCAGGGCCATGACGTCTGCTTCCGCGGCGCGGTGAATCTTCATATACCCCGAGACGCGCGTCTCGAAATCTTTAAGAACGCCTGCATTTTCCGGAGCCGGAGGCTGTTGCCCGAACGACAACGAAAGACCGAGGGCTGCCGTGAATACTAATCGCCGCAATTGCAGACCTCCTAATAGCCAGATACTTCGCGCGCCGAAACGTGTCAGGTTCCGGTGAGAATTCTGGATGGATGAGGCTTAGAAAGCCCTGCTAGCTGTTGGACGGTTTGAAACGTGTCGGCCTCGGCCGCGGTTTTGTCCAATCGGTACCGTTTGACACGCGCGAATCGTAATGCCAGGCCGCTCTTGTAGCGAGTGCTCACCTGAATCTCGTTGAATATGATTTCCGCCACCAGATTCGGTTCGACGTACACCGTGTGATTATCGCGGCCGATCTCGAGTTTTTGTAACTCCTGCGTTTGCCAAGCCAGCATCTCATCGGTAAGGCCCTTGAACGTCTTGCCCAGCATCGCGAAGCCGCCTTTTTCTGCGTCGCGCGCGCCCAGATGCAGGTTGCTCAGCCAGCCGCGACGCCTCCCGCTGCCCCATTCTGCCGCGAGGATGACCAGGTCGAGCGTCCTCGGGCTTTTCACCTTCAGCCAACTCTGGCCACGCGCTCCCGCAACATAGGGAGCCCCAAGAGCCTTGGCCATAATGCCCTCATGGCCGTGGCGGAGAGCAGTTTCGAAGAACTCCGCGGCATCTGCACGATCAGACGTGGTCATGTGGGGAACCACAAACTGGGGCGCTAGTTCTACGAGCGCCTCAAAACGCCGCGCCTGTGGCTCGTCGAGAAGCGATGCGCCGTTGAGGTAGAGCAAATCGAACCAGAATGGCGATAGCGGCAGCTCGGCTTGCATGCGCCCGACATCGAGCTTTCGTCCAAAGCGGCGCATGGTGGTCTGGAACGGATTCGGGAGACCGCTTTCCTGCAGACTGATAACTTCACCGTCGAGGATAAAATCGTTGGCCGGCAGGGAGCGGGTTACTTCGACGATCTCCGGGACCACGGCGGTGACGTCGTTAAGACTGCGCGTGTAGACTCTAACCTCCTCGCCTGACCGGTGCACCTGGACGCGAGCGCCATCCAGCTTCCACTCCAGCGCCGCCTCGCCCAGAGTGTCGATGGCGTCCGCGGCGTCCTCTGCAGTCTGCGCCAGCATGGGCTGGACTGGCCGGAAGAGCTGGACGTCATATTGGGACAGGCCGGCTTCACCTTGCTCGATAAGCGCGCGGGCAACCGGGGCGATCGACCCCGCCATCATCGCTGCGCGCCGCACCCGATCCAGCGCGACCCCGGTAGCCCTCGCGAGCGCATCCAGCATGACTCCTTCCAGCGCACCCTGGCGGATCTCGCCCCCCAGAAGGCCTGCCAAAAAAAGCTGTTCCTCAGCAGTGGCGCGTGAAAAAATCGCCTTCAGCAGATCCAGTTTGCGACCCGTTGAACCGGAACCCCGGGTGGTCTTTAATGATTCGAAGGCGCGGTCCACTTCCAGCAGTTCCAGAGTCGGCGCCGAAGCCGGAGATACTGCGCCACCTCCCAATGTCGAATACCCGATACCGATCCGGCCCTGGCGCGTCACGCCGCTGAGGAAGGATACGGCGATTTCGATTGCGTCCGGTTGGAGCTGCCGCAACAACGCTGCGATTAGCTGACTTTTCTCCAGACGTTTGGTGGTCGCGGCTACCCGGTTTGAAGTCTCGACCACGCGTGAAAGCTGCATACACTAGCGCTTGAAGTGGAGACGAAGCTTCTCCCAAGACTCGCAATTCAAAACCGATTCCTTGTCGAGACCAGCGCGCCGAGCCTGATCGATTCCCAATCGGACCAGGTCCAACTCCCGGGTACTATGTGCATCGGTCGATACAGCGATCTTAATGCCTGCTGTGGCGGCGTTCCGTGCATTGTCCGCGGAGAGATCCAGACGGTCCGGGCTGGAATTAATTTCGAAGAAACATCCGTTGGATTTGGCGTGGGAGATCACCCTGTCCATATCGATTTCATAGCCCGGACGCTTGAGCAGCAGGCGCCCGGTGGCGTGCCCCAGAATCGTGAAGTGGCGATTATCCATGGCCCGTAGAAGGCGCTCGGTTTGCTCTGCCTTCCCCAGCGCAAAGCGCGAATGAATCGAACAAACGGTGTAGTCCAGCTCTGCCAGCAAGTCATCCGGATAGTCCAGGGAGCCATCGGCAAGAATGTCCACCTCGGCGGATTTCAGAATGCGGCAGCCGTGACTGCGTTCATTCAATTTGTCAATGAAACGGATCTGCTTCCACAGATCCTCGATCGACACGCCTCCAGCGATTTTCAGGCTTTGCGAGTGATCCGTGATTCCTATGTATTCATAGCCCTTTTTCCGCGCTGCCGCCGCCATCTGCTCGATGGAATTCGAACCGTCACTGGAAGTGGAGTGCGCGTGCAGTTCGCCTCGAATGTCCTTCGCAGAAACCAGAACGGGGAGCGTGCCTTCTGCTGCGCGATTGATCTCATCGTGACCTTCCCGTAGCTCCGGTTCGATGAACTGAAGATCGAAGTTCTTATACAGCGCCGATTCGCTAGAAAAGGGTAGCTCTTTAAGGCTGCCGGTGACGGCGATGAGTTTCCGCAGGTGAGCTTTGGACCCGGTACAGGTGACTAGCGCCGTTCCCCAGTCCTGGTCGCGGGCAGTGTGGACTTGCAGCATGACGCCCGAAGACAAGGCAAATGTGGCGCTGTCCTTGGTGGATTTGAGCAAGGGCGTCCGCCCTCCATACCGTTCCAGCCTGGAGATCACCTTGGCAGAATCGTCGGTCTCAATTACAAAAACGATTTCCTCCACTACCTCTACGCGGCGACGATAATCTCCCACAGCTTCCGCCCGAAGGACGCGGCAGTCATTGACCAGAAATTCTTCCACGGCGACCCGCAAGTCGTCGGCCTTATAGAGGAGCATGCCGTGAATTTCGGTAACGCCCTGCCGGACGTGTTGGGCCATCCGCAGGCCCATCGTCTTTTCGATCTCGCCGCTCTGTAACTTTTCCTTCAGGGCCTCAATGTCCGAGATATTGAACTTCTTGTAGATGCGCAGGACACGTTTGGGATCGAGCCGGGGATGTTCGCTGATGCCGATGAGTTCCGAGCCAGCCTGGGAACGTAGCTTCTCCAGCTTCCCGAGGGTGCCAGTAAGAACAATCTCGCGTATGGCGCTGCCGATGGCTTCGCCGATCCCGGCGTACTGGGTGAGATCGGTTTCGCTGCGTACTAGTTCATCTACGCTCTCTGAGAGCGTGCGGAGCTTCGCAGCGGCCCTTTGGTAGGCCCTGACCTTGTAAGGATTCTCTTTGCTCGCGGAAAGCAATTGGGCCAAACTTGCCAGTCGGTCGGCAATCTGGGCGTTACTCAGGACCTGCTCGCCGATTGGAGCCGTGGCGGGAGACGGTCGTGCTGTGCGTTGTGTCCCCAAAGGAGTTCCAGGCGCACATTCCTGCAAGCAAGCAGTCTGCCAAGATTTATGGGGATCAAAAGGATTCGTTCTGCCAGGAATGGCAGGCGGAGGGCTCAATGGAAGAATCGGTCGAGGCAGCGCGCTCAGAGCTTTAAGAGACGAGGATCGGCGGTCTTCCATGCAGACCGCCGCGCAATCCCCGCTTTCGGCAAAGAGGAGCTCCCCGCCGGGAAATACTTACACAATCCTTCTCGGCTGGGAGAACGGATTCTTTAGGAGGCGTTAGCCTGAGACATTACCGACGCGACCTTCGAGAAGATCTGGCTGAGGCTGGTGGCCACGCCCGGCATAATCGCACCGGCCGCAACAGCAACAAAACCGGCCATCAAAGCGTACTCGATGAGGTCCTGGCCGCGCTGATCTTTCCAAACTTTCAGGGTCAAAAGCAGATTTTTCATTCGTTTATTTCTCCTCTGGTATGAAATTATCATCGGCTGGTCGAAGAGAGAATCAGGCAGAACCCAGGATCCTAGAAGGAAAGCACCTGCCTTGATACTAGGACCTTATAGGACTTTAGTTTGCCTTGGCGGTTTCCTGAGAGGCTTCCTGCGCCGTCACGCGACGCCATAGGCGGTATCCACCTACGCTAACTGGCGGATTTTCCACGGGCTCGTAGTTTTTCTCCATCCAAGCTTCGATGGTGGGAAAACGCCAGTCCAGACTCGTTCCGCTGCGAAAAACTCTCAGGAACTCCTCGCGCGAAAGCCGCATGTGGAGCAGCCATTCGGGCGGGGCCGCTTCCAACTCCGCCAGGGCCTCGGTTTCCTGAGCGGGGGTCATCATGCCCGGTTGCAGATAGGGATACCGGGTTGGATTCCGTGCCTGGGTCAAGAAGTATTGAACCGGCATGTAGGGATAAACGAACAGGCTGTCGCCGGGGCGGACCGCCTGCATCAATCGTGAGACAACAGGCGCCTGGTCCCGTGATATCCGGAGGATTCCGGTGGGCGAAGATACCTGCACGGTCTCCCACCAGCCTCGCACGAAGTTCGAAGCGAACATTGCCGCTAACAGGACCGAGACCATCGCCATTACGGTCGCCGCTCGTTTCGGCAGCAGCGAGGCCAGCGCGGAGCCGACTAGAGCGTACGGCAACGCTGCGATGAACGCCAGATGCATCACGTCGGCGCGCGGAAAGACGGTGATCACGAGCCCGGTCACGGTCAGTATCGACAACACCATCACATTACGCTGCTCACCCGGTTGGCCGCGCCACAGCGCGAGGCCCGCCAGACCCGCGGAGGCGGGAGGCAAAAGCGCCGGAAGGGCGACGCATGTCACCAGCAGGGCGCGTATCGGAAGGTCCAGAAATCCGTTGGTCCCTTCGAACAAGCTGCGGTATCCTCCGATGATCGAGCCATACGGAAAGAAATTCGAAGCTCCGTAATTCTGCCGCAGCCAGGCCATCTGAGCGATGAACGGCATCAGGCTACCAGTGGCCGCCAGCGCCGCCACGCCGGCCAATCCGACGACTCCAGCGCCGCCCAGGAACGGAGCCAGGCGCCCGCGACGTTCGCGCGAGACCACTAGCCATCCTGCGATGACCGCGGCCACGATGGCCATGGACGGTGTGCACCAGGCGGCCGCTGCCATCAAAGCTCCCGAGGTCGCCCACCGCAGCTTGCGATCGCCGGCTCCGACCCCGGTGCACATTCCGGCCAGTGCCAAGGTCGCGCTATCCCAGCGGTGAGCCGACGTGAGAAACGCCGGATCGGCGACCTGAAATCCTGCGAAGGTAAGGGTTACGGCGGCTGCAGCACGCCAGGATGAAAGCCGCGCGACCAGCCAATACACCAGCGCGGACTGCGCCGCGAAATCTAAAATAACGATCAGACGCCCGGTCCACAGCGCGAATCCAAACAGGCGGAACACGAGTTCCTGCAGCCAGTAACTCCCCGGGCTCATGTAGCCGAAGAAATCGACGTAAATGCGCTCGCCCGCCACCATACGCTGCGCGGATTCGAGGAGGATGCCTTCATCGTTGGTCAACACCATCCGTTGTCCATGCATCGCAAGCAATAAAGCGGCTGTCGCCAGGAAAATCGCCACTGCAATTCGCACGGAAGACATTCGTTAGTCCTTGCGCCAGATGCCCAGAACGCTTTTTCCGACGCGCCCAGCCAGCATTGGATCCACAATCCGAGAGAGTGGCACAAGGACGCGATCCCAAAGCAGGATCTGGCTCTCGGCGGGAGCCGAACTCTTCAGCAGCCACAGGTTGGCAGCCACAGCGAGCACGCCGACTGTATCAAGATATTTGAGCTTTTCGATGCGCAGTCCTTCAGGGGCTGCGGCCGCGAGCGAACTCCTGGTATAACGCCGGAAATGGCCGATGGCGGCATCGAACGGTGTGAACAGAAACGGATGGGCGGGGGAAAGTACGATGACCGTGCCCCCAGGATTCAGCCGTGCGGCGGCGCGAGCCATCTCCGCCCGATCGTCGCCAATATGCTCCAGGACATCGATGTACAAAATCGAGTCGAAGCGCGCGTCTGCGGGTAGATCGTCAATCGTTCCGACTTCCGACCGATGCCGACCGCCGGGCGGCAAAGTGACTCGCGCCGCCAGTGCCGCGTCTGGCTCCAGACACGTCCAACGCTCGAAATCGAGCCCTGCCAGAGTGAGAGTGTTGGCGCCAATACCGGCGCCAACTTCAAGAACATCCCCACGGACGAAGTCGCGAATCTGCGCGCGCCAGTACGCTTTCCAGTTGCGCGCCTTCTCAAACAGGTCGAGCTCGGAACCCTCGTACTTGAATGGCGAGTCAGCCGCCGGGCTCACTGTTTCACTTCGCATCCGCAGCTTATTTCATCGGCAATTCCTTATATTTGCTGTAGATGCGGGTGGGGCGGGGTCCCTCGGCGGTGGGGATCGGTAGGAGCTTGGGAACCTGGGCCTGGTAGTCGCGATAGGCTTGACCGTGCTTGCTCGCCAAATCGCGCTCCTCGAAATGAATCCCTATAAGGATGTAAGCGCTCATGGTCACGGCGAACAACAGGCTTCCTACGGTCATGTGAGGCACGGCCCAGAACGCCACCAGGAATCCCAGCATCATGGGATGCCGAACTTTCTTGTACAAAGCACGCTGTTTGAACTCGGGCTGGGATTGTTGCCAGCCGAATGCGTATTCCGCCACCTGGCGCAGGCCGAACAGCTCAAAATGGTCGGTGAGAAAGCTACACAGCGGAATCATCAGGAATCCCAACGCGGAGACGGCGTACAGGGCGACCATGCCCGCGCCCGTCACAGTCCACAATTGGCCGTCGATCGGCTGCCACGCCGCCACGATCAGGGCGACCAACCCGGCCGCGATCAATACATAGGTGCTCCGCTCCAGGTGCTGCGGGATGACTCGGGTCCACCAGCTTTTGAAGCCCGGCCGGGCCATGATGCTGTGCTGCAATCCGAATAGTGTGATTAATCCCACGTCAATCGCGGCCGCCGCCAGCGGTGGCCGGGAAGCCGGGCCGCTGATGGGGCTGGGTCCGACATTCACATAGAACGCGACCAGGTAAAGAAACGCGCCCAGGAATAGAACATACGCCCCGACGCCATAAACCATCGACAAAGTCTTTTTCATTTGCGCTCTCCTCGATTTCCAGTTGTCCCCTGGCCCCCGCCTGTTCCGGCGGGTCTGCCGGGGTTCATAATAAGCTTGGGTCATAAGGCGCGATTTGAGAATGTCTGGGCGTCCGGACTACTTGTCCTCCCGTCCGCGCGCACATTGCGTTTGACCGATCGTCCAGCGAACTTAGCTGAAAGGAGGCCTCGTGGATGCTTTCTCCGAAGTCCTGAGCACACTGAAGCTTCAGGGCGCATTGTTTTTCAACGCCGAATTTTCAGCTCCCTGGAGCTTTTCGTCTCCCCGGTCGGATTTCCTGGCGCCTCACCTGGTGCCGGGCGCGGAACGTCTGGTGATCTATCATTTCCTTCTCGAAGGGTCGGCGAGTATTAGACTTGAAAGCGGTGAAACCGTTTCGGTGACCGCCGGCGACATTGTAGTCTTCCCGCACGGCGATCCTCATCGCATGGCAGGTGGATCGCCGGAGCAAGACATGGATGCGGATACGGTTCTGAAACTAATTCTGCACCGCGAGCTTGGGCCGCTGTGCGCCGGTGGAGGAGGTGCAGTCACTCGCTTCGTCTGCGGCTACATGGCCTGCAATGCAAGGCTTTGCCAGCCAATTCTGGACGGCCTGCCCACAGTGCTCAAGGTCAATATTCGCGGGGATGCGTCGGGTCAGCGGCTCGAAGATTTCATCCGGCACTTGGTGCAGGAAGCAGGCAGCTCAACTCCGGGCAGCAGCGCATTGCTGGCGAAGCTGTCAGAGGCTCTTTTTGTCGATACGCTTCGGCGCTACATCGCGGGCCTGCCCGAAGAACAGACCGGGTGGCTCGCGGGAACGAGGGACCCTATCGTCGGGAAGAGTCTTGCTCTCCTGCACCGCCGGCCCGAGCACGCCTGGACGATCGCTGAACTGGCCCACGAAGTGGGCTTGTCCCGCTCCGCGCTGATCGAACGTTTTAGCCGGTATCTGTCTGAGCCCCCTATGACCTACCTAGCCCGTTGGCGGCTACAACTGGCGGCCCGGGCCCTGGGGTCTACTTCCCATAGCGTCGCGCAAATCGCCGCGGAGGTTGGCTACGAATCCGAAGCGGCCTTCAACCGGGCGTTTAAACGGGAATTCGGAGTGCCTCCAGCGCGGTTCCGGAAAGACCTAAAGAGCGATAGCCCCGCCGTTCCGCCCCGAGCCGCCGTTTCCGCGCCCGCAGGCAGCTAAGAGACCGGCCTAAAATGCATGCTATACTCACAGTTTTGGTTTTCCTCACGAAACTGTTTTAACCCCCTGGAGGACATTGCACGTGTCTGATCGAATGCGACATATTTTCACGTCGGAATCGGTGACCGAAGGTCATCCCGATAAGATGGCTGACCAGATCTCGGACGCCGTACTCGATGCGGCGCTCACCGTGGATCCCACCAGTCGTGTAGCCTGCGAAACGCTGGTTACCACTGGGATCTGCATGGTAGCCGGCGAGATCACCACCAAGGCGATTCTCGACGTCCCCAAGCTGGCGCGCGAAGTGATCGCCGATATCGGCTTTACGGACGCCAAGATGGGCTTCGATGCCAAGACTTGCGGCATCCTAAACGTGATTCAGACCCAATCGCCCGATATCGCCATGGGCGTGGACACCGGCGGCGCCGGCGACCAGGGCTTGATGTTCGGCTACGCGTGCGACGAAACCACCGAGCTGATGCCTCTGCCGATCCAGATGGCGCACCATTTGGTGAAGCAGTTGAGCGACATCCGCCGCACCGGCAAACTCACCTACCTGCGTCCCGACGGCAAGAGCCAGGTCAGCGTGGAGTATGTGGACGGGCAGCCCAAGCGCATCGATGCCGTGGTTATCTCCACGCAGCACGATGACGACGTCACCACCGAGCAGCTTCGCGCCGACGTCAAGAAACTGATTATCGACCCCATCGTTCCCTCGAACATGGTGGATTCGGGCACCAAGTATCACATTAATCCGACCGGCCGATTCGTGATCGGCGGACCCCACGGCGACACCGGTCTGACCGGGCGCAAGATCATCGTCGATACCTACGGCGGCATGGGCCGTCACGGCGGCGGAGCGTTCTCGGGCAAAGATCCAACGAAGGTGGACCGCTCGGCTTGCTACATGGCTCGCTACGTCGCGAAGAACCTGGTCGCGGCCGGTTTGGCCAAGCGCGTCGAAGTGCAGCTGGCATACGCGATCGGCGTGGCGGAACCCGTTTCGGTGATGGTGAACACGTTCGGCACGGGCACGCTTCCGGAAGAGCGCCTGGTGGAATTGGTCCGGGCGACGTTCTCGCTTACTCCGAAGGGAATGATCGACACGCTGAAACTGCGCCGTCCGATCTATCGCAAGACGGCGGCGTTCGGCCACTTTGGCCGCACCGAAGACACATTCAGCTGGGAAGCCACGGACAAGGCTAACGCGCTTAAAGAAGCTGCGCAGCCGGCCGCGGCGGCCCGCCGCTAAAGTAGTCCTTGAACCGCTCGATTATTCTCGCGGCTCGGAAGCATCAACTGAGCCGCGACAGTGATGGAACGGTCGCGAAACACGACGTTTGGGAGAGAATGTGGCTTTAGTTGAAGGGTGCAAGCACGCCCTGGAAATCACTGTTCCCCTGGCTGAGGTGGACAAGGAGACTGAGCGTGCTGCCGCCCAAATCCAGGGAAAAGCGCGCCTGCCGGGATTCCGTCCCGGTAAGGCGCCGCTGAGTATTGTCAAGACCCGCTTTGCCGGGGACATCCGCCAGGAAGTGCTGGATGCCCTGGTGCCGCGTTTCCTGCAGGCCGCCGTGGAGCAGGACAATCTGCAACTGGTGGGACGGCCGTCGATCAGCGACGTCCATTTTCACGACGGAGAGCCGCTGCGCTTCAAGGCCGAATTCGAAGTAGCGCCGACGTTCGATCTCGGAGAGTATCGCGGCGTGACCGTCACCTACAACGAGCCAACGGTTAGCGATGCCGACGTGGACCAACGCGTCGAACAAATCCGCGATCAGAAGGCGCAGTACGTCAATGAAGATCCGCGTCCGCTGGTGGACGACGATTACGCGGTGGTGTCGCTCGAAAGCCTGGAAGGCGTGGAAGAGAAAGTCTCGCAGGAAGAGCTGATGCTCAAGATCGGCGACGAGGCCACCATGAAGGAATTCAGCGAGAGCCTTCGCGGTGCGTCGCCCGATGATACGCGGGAGTTCGAAGTCACCTATCCCGAGGATTACGATCGCCCGAATCTCGCGGGAAAAACAGTAAAGTTCCGCGCCGTAGTGAAAGCTGTCCGCCGCAAGGACCTTCCCGAGCTGAATGACGAATTCGCCAAGGACCTGGGCGACTTCAAAACGCTGGATGAGCTGAAAGAAACCATCCGCAAATCCATCTTCCAGGAGCGGGAGCATCACGCTAAGGAAGACGCCAAGCAGCAATTGATCGACAAGCTGGTGGACGCGCATGAGTTTCCGGTTCCCGACGCTTATGTCGACCGCCAGATCCAGATCAATGTCGAAAACCAGCTGCGTTCGTTAGCCGGGCAAGGTGTGGATCCCAACCAGATCAAACTGGATTGGGAAAAAGTGCGGGAATCCCAGAAGCCCCGGGCCATTCGAGATGTAAAAGCGTCGCTCCTTCTGGATAAGATCGGCGAGCGCGAAGCCATTGCGCCCACGCAAGAAGAGGTCGATCGCGAGGTTGCGCGAATCGCCCGCCAGCAGCGGGAAGCTTTGGCTGTTACCCGTGCGAAGCTCCAAAAGGAAGGCGGCCTGGCGCGGATCGCCGGGCATATCCGCACCGACAAGACGCTTAACTTCCTGTTTGACCAGGCTCGCAAGGAAGCCGGCAGACAAGAAACCGAAACCACTTAAGTCTCATTACATAAAATCATGCGAAACAAAATCACTGTAGTAGGTGGGGGCAATGTTGGAGCGAGCTGCGCGGTCAATCTCGCGTATAAAGAATTAGGCGACGTCATTCTGGTGGACGTGGTCGAAGGCGTTCCCCAGGGCAAGGCTCTGGACATGCTCCAGATGGGTCCTATCGAAGGCTACGACGTTCGGATTACCGGCGCGAACGATTATGCGCCGACCGCGAATTCCGACGTAGTGGTCATCACCGCCGGTCTGGCTCGCAAGCCGGGCATGAGCCGCGACGATCTTCTGCTGGCGAATCATGAAGTAGTGAAGGGCGTGACCGAGCAGATCGTAAAGTACTCGCCCAACTGCATCATCGTGCTGGTGACGAATCCGCTGGACGCGATGTGCTGGACGGCGCTGAAGACGTCGAAATTCCCCAAGAGCCGCATTATCGGTATGGCCGGCGTTCTGGATTCGGCGCGCTTCCGCACGTTTATTGCGGAGGAGCTAAACGTTTCGGTCGAGAATGTCACTGCCGTGGTCATGGGTGGACACGGCGACACGATGGTGCCTGTGGTCCGTCTGTCGGGTGTCTCTGGTATTCCGCTGACGGAATTGATCGCTCCCGATAAGCTGGCGGCGATCGTCGATCGCACGCGCAACGGCGGTGCGGAGATCGTAAAGTACCTCAAGACCGGTAGCGCCTACTATGCTCCCTCGGCTGCGGCGGTCGAGATGGTCGAGTCGATTCTCAAGGACAAGAAAAAGGTGCTGCCCTGCGCGGCGTATCTGGAAGGCGAATACGGCGTCAACGGTTTGTTCGTGGGCGTGCCTGTGAAACTCGGTTCCAAGGGAATCGAGCAGATCTATCAGATCAAGCTGACGGACGAGGAAAAAGCCATGCTCGCCAAGAGCTCGGCGTCGGTGCAGGAACTCGTCGATATCCTGAAAACAAAGATGTAGCGGGGCGGGCTAGCCCGCCTCTCCGCCATCGATTCCCATCTGCGCCAGGCGATACCGCAGCGCATTGCGTGTCAGCCCCAATAATCGAGCGGCCTGGCTCTTGTTGCCATTGGCGCGCTTCAACGCTTCTCGAATCACGGATTGCTCGTATTGATCGAGCGTCATTCCCTCGGGCAGAAAATGATCCTGCCCGCTCGCGGCCGACTGGCGCCGAGGAGCCGTGTCGATCCGTACCTCGCTGGCCTCCAGTCGGGGACCTGCTGCCAGCAAGATGCTGCGCTCGACAACGTTTTCTAATTCGCGGACGTTGCCCGGCCAGTGGTAGCTCATCAGGCGTTCCATCGCGCCCTCGCTGACCTCACCGCCAAACTTCTTGGCGAAATGCTCCACCAGATAAGGAATGTCTTCCTTGCGCTCGCGCAGCGGAGGAATGTCGATGGGCACCACGTTGAGCCGGTAATAAAGATCCTCGCGGAAGGTCCCCTGTTCGAGTGCGGCGCGTAAGTCTACATTGGTTGCAGCCACCACGCGCACGTCCGTGTGCATGGTCTTATTGCTGCCCAGCCGCTCGAACTCGCGCTCCTGCAAAACACGCAGAAGCTTCACCTGAATGGACCCCGGCACATCGCCGATCTCGTCGAGAAACACCGTGCCCGTATCGGCCTGCTCGAATTTGCCGGGCTTCGATACGTTCGCGCCCGTGAAGGCGCCCTTTTCGTAGCCGAACAATTCGCTTTCCATCAGGTTTTCCGGAATCGCCGTGCAGTTGATCTTCACAAACGGGCGATCCTTGCGCGGAGAATGCTGGTGGATCGCGCGCGCGATCATGTCTTTGCCCACGCCGCTTTCGCCCGCCAGCAAAACTGTGGCGCGCGTACCTGCCACGCGCGTGATGGTCGCGAAAATATCCTGCATGGCGGCGCTGCGTCCGATAATATTCTCGAACTGGTAACGCTGCCCCAGGGCTTCCCTCAGATCGCGATTTTCGTCGCGCAGCTTGCGAACTTCCAGCGCCTTGGCCACGATCACGGTCAGGTGGTCGATCGAAAACGGCTTGGGCAGAAAATCGACGGCCCCCTTCTTCATCGCCTCTACCGCGATCTCCACGGTTCCGAACGCTGACATTACGATCACCGGCAGATGCACATTCTGCGTTCGCAACTGTTCCAGCAATGCAAGGCCGTCCATGCCCGGCAGCTTCAGGTCGGTCAGAACCAGGTCCGCATCTGCGGCAAGTTTGAGGGCTTCTTCAGCCGTGCCCACCGCTTTCACGCCGTAACCATCTGAGGAAAGGTGCAGGCCGATGACGCGGCGGAGCTTTTCCTCGTCCTCGATTACCAGAACGGTCTGTTTATCGGCCATGAATGTCTGATCCTACTCTGCCACAGGCAGGTACACATGAAATACACTGCCTTCGCCGGGAGTGCTTTCCACTGTGATCTGTCCACCGTGTTCATCCACGATTTTGGAGACGATCGACAGCCCCAATCCCACACCCGAGGCTTTCGTGGTGAAAAACGGATTGAAGATATTCTCCAGATGTTTCGGGTCGATCCCGGAACCGCGGTCGATGACGGCGACCTCTGCCTTCGGCCCTTCCTCGGTATCAGCCAGGCGTGTCTTGACCGTCACTAGTGCGCCGGCCGGACTGGCCTGCGCGGCGTTGGACAACAGATTGGTAATCACGTGCTCCATCAGCTCCATCTCGATATTCACCGGAGGCACATCGGGAGAATAGTTTTTAAACACCGTCACGGAAGCTGCCGCGCCGGACTTCTCTCGATCGAAGCGGTCGATGGCCTGGTCCAGCATCGCATGCAGGCTGGTCTTTTCCAGGCGAAGGTTCCTCGGCCGGGCGAAATCCAGGAACCTCGTGATGAGCGAATTGATGCGGTCTACTTCCTGCGTGATGTATCCGGCCATTTCGCGTGCGATTTCGTTATCCCCGGCAACTTTGCGCTCAAGAAGCTCCGCCGAAGTTTTCAGCGTCCCCAAGGGATTCCGCAGTTCGTGCGCGAGTCCCGCCGTCAACTGGCCCAGCGCTGCCAACCGATCGGCACGGCGCACCTGGGCTTCGGCTTCCTCCAAATGGCGATTCGCTTCCGCCAACTCTTCCGCGGCGGCCTGTGATTTGCGCGCTTCATCGCGATTCGCTTCGGCCAGTTGGTTGGTCAGAAATCCTACCACCGGCAGAAAAAGCACGCGTAGGATCAATTCTTTTTCGGCGTCCGGAAGAAGATACTCGTCGTTCGCAAGGAAAAGAAGAAATGACAAATAGATTCCGCACGACGCCAGGGAAGAAATAGTGGTTCCTAGAAGTCCAAAGCTGGTAGCGGCGGAAATGACCGGTAGGAAAAGTACCAGATAGAAGCTGCTGGAGACTCCGCCTCCGTAACCGATCAGCGGATAACACAGCGCCAACTTCAGCACCACGGACGGAATCGCGCCGAGCCTTGGTTCCAGGACCTGAACCACGCCCAACGCTCCCAGGGCCGCAAGTGCCCGCGGATCACGCTCCGGGCTGAAGACCAATAGCGCAAGGAAGAAGAGCAGCCAGATAAAATCCTGCGGTCGGACGTATCGGCTCCAGGCGGCGGTCACAGAAGCCCCATTTTAGCGCGCGCTACCATAATCCTATGAAGCGAACACTCTCTCTCGCTTACGGGGCGACCCTGGCCCTCTCGATTCTCCACACTCCTCTTCAAGCAGACGAAGGCATGTGGACGTTTGACAATCCGCCCACCAAGCTCGTACAGGACAAATATAACTTCGCGATCACGCAGCAGTGGTTGGATCATATCCGCTTGTCCAGCATCCGTTTGAATGACGGCGGGTCGGGATCCTTTGTCAGCCCAACCGGGCTGCTTCTGACGAACCACCACGTCGCTCTGGGGCAATTGCAGAAAAACTCGACACCCGAGCATGACTACGTGAAGGACGGTTTCTACGCGCGTACTGCGGAGGAGGAGATCAAGTCGCCCGATCTGGAAGTGAACGTTCTGGTGTCGATGGAGAACGTCACCACGCGGGTGCAGGACGCGCTCAAGGGCGTCCGCAGCACCGAGCAGGAATTTGCCAAGCGCAAGGATGCCATCGCCGCGATCGAGCGCGAGAGTCTGGAGAAAACGGGATTTCGTTCCGATGTCGTCACATTCTATCAAGGCGGCGAATACTGGCTGTATCGCTACAAGAAGTACACTGACGTTCGCATTGTCTTCGCGCCCGAACAGCAGATCGCCTTCTTTGGCGGCGATCCGGATAACTTCACGTATCCTCGCTACGACCTCGATTTCGCGATATTTCGCGTCTACGAAAACAGCCGGCCCATTCAGAGCCCAAATTTTCTCAAGTGGAATCCCAAAGGCGCGGGGGATGACGAGCTCGTATTCGTCTCCGGCCACCCTGGATCCACGCAAAGGTTAGATACGCTGGCACAGCTCGAAGCCGAGCGCGACTTGCGCGAGCCCGCGACTCTGAAGATTCTTCACAGCCGCATCGACACGCTGAAGAAGTATTCGGCCACTGGTCCCGAGGCGGAGCGCCGGGCCATCACGCAGATTTTCAGCCTGGAGAATTCCCTTAAGGCCTACGATGGACGCTTGAAAGGTTTACAAGACAAGCGTGTGATGGACGCGAAACGCGCCGATGAGGCCAAGTTCAAGGCCATAGTGGCGGCGAATCCTCAGTGGAAATCGGCGTACAGCAGCGCTTGGGATCAGATCGCCGCCGCGGAAAAGAAAGAGCAATCGCGCTTCAAGGAGCAATATTTTCACGGCCTGAACTCGTCGCTTGCCAGCCTCGCCCAGCAACTCGTGCAGTACGTGGCTGAGATCAAGAAACCCGATGGCGAACGCCTGCCTGGTTATCACGACTCACAGCTGGAATCGACCCGGCTGGGTATGTTTTCTCCTGCGCCGATCTATTCCGACATGGAAATCGCCCGCATCACTGGCGCACTGGAGCTGGATCTGGCGGAGGTCGGTCCCAATGATCCCTGGGTGAAGATGGTGATGAACGGGAAGGCTCCTCGCGAGGTCGCCACGGAACTAGTGAATGGCACCAAGCTGGCCGATCCGGAAGTGCGCAAGAAGCTGGTCGAGGGCGGAGAGTCCGCTATCGCCGCTTCGAGTGATTCGATGATCGTGCTGGCCCGCAAACTGGATCCCGTGCGGCGCGAGCTGACGAAGTGGTTGGAAGATAATGTTCAGAGCGTGGAAGAGCGTGCGGGCGAGCAACTCGGCAAAGCTCGTTTCGCGGCATTCGGAAAATCCACCTATCCCGACGCGACGTTTACTCTGCGCCTTTCCTATGGCAAGGTGAGCGGCTATCCCATGAATGGGACCATCGCCCCGCCGATGACGACCATGTTCGGGCTGTACGATCGCTCCGCCAGCTTCGGCAATAAAGGTCCGTTCGAGCTGCCTAAGCGATACGTCGAAGGTCGTAACAAGCTGGATTTGGCGACTCCGTTCAACTTCGTCACCACCAATGACATCATCGGAGGCAACTCGGGATCGCCCGTGATCAATAAGAACGGCGAAATCGTAGGCCTGATCTTCGACGGCAACATCGAATCGCTAGTGGGCGATTTCGTCTATGAGGGCGAGACGAATCGTGCGGTTGCGGTCCACACGGCGGCGATGACGGAAGCGCTGCGGAAGCTGTATGGAGCCGAGAAGCTCGCGAACGAACTGCTAGGGCAGTAGTTCCAGCCGCAAGTTGATATCCACGGCGCGAGCCGAGTGCGTGATGGAGCCGCTTGACAGGAAGTCAGCGCCCGTCTCCGCATAGGCGCGCGCGTTTTCGAGCGTGATGCCGCCCGATAATTCGACTTTCGCCCGGCCGTCAATGTGCGCGATCCATTCGCGAGCCTCATCGGGATGGAGATTGTCTAACAGCAGATGGGTGGCCCCGGAGGCTAACGCTTCATCCAATTCTGGGCGAGTCCGAACTTCGATCTCCACAGGAACACCCGCACTGCGCGTACGTTCCAGAGCTGCCTTGACGCCGCCCGCCGCGGTGATGTGATTGTTCTTGATCAGCACGGCATCGAACAGTCCCATGCGATGATTCGTTGCCCCGCCGGCCGCAGCCGCCATTTTCTCCAGCCGGCGCAGCCCAGGCGTGGTCTTGCGCGTGTCCAGAATCCGGCAGCCTGTCCCCTCCACCGCACGGACATACGCGCTGGCCGCCGTCGCGATCCCGCTTAAACGCTGGACAAAGTTCAAGGCAGTACGCTCGCCTGTAAGAAGCGCGCGGGCCGAACCCTTTACCACGGCGATCTCGTCACCATCCTTGAGGCGATCTCCGGATTGGCTGCATAGCTCGACACGGCATCCAGTGAAGATCAAAGGCAATAGCTCCGCGCCGGCCAGCGTCAGCGATTCGCGCGCGATCATGAAACCTGTCGCGTTGGCCTCAGCCGGAACACAAAGATTTGTGGTGATATCGCCCGCACCAATATCCTCGGCTAACGCGCGGCGAACGGCGTCCTCGATTTCGGGATGCACTAGCGGATGGCGAGCATCCGCTCGATGGGCAGCGCAGCGCGCCGGATGATGTCATCTGAAAGCTCGATGCGGGGAGTCAGGGTTTCCAGACAATCACGCAGTTTCTCGAGCGTGTTGCGCTTCATATACGGGCACTCGCTGCAGTTGCAGTTTTCATTGGGCACGAAGTAGAAGCGCTTGTGCGGGGCGAGCTTTTCGAGTGAATGCCGCACGCCGCTTTCCGTCATCACGATATATTCTTCGGCCGGCGCCGATACGCACCATTCGATGATCGCGCTGGTGGATCCTATGAAATCCGCCATCGCGAGAACGTCCGCGGGGCATTCGGGATGCGCCGCGACCAAAGCTTGGGGATGTTCCGCACGAGCTGTGACCAGCCTGCGCGCCATAAACGTCGCGTGTACGATACATGCCCCCTGCCAGATCCGCATATTCTCGCGGCCGGTCTGCTGTTTCACGTAGTTGCCCAGGTTGATATCGGGCAGAAACAGGATGGGTTTTGCTGCTGGAATCGAGTTCACGATGCGCACCGCGTTGCGCGAAGTGCACAGGATATCGCTTTCCGCTTTCACTTCGGCGGACGTATTCACGTAGCTGACGATCACGTGGTCGGGATGAAGCGCCTTGAAGGCCCGCACCTGCTCCGCCGTGCAACTATCCACTAGGCTGCAGCCTGCATCCAGATCGGGCAGAACCACGGTCCGCGTCGGATTGAGAACTTTGGCGGTTTCCGCCATGAACACGACCCCGCAGAACGCGATCACGTCGCCTTCGAAATCACGGGCCTTGCGAGCCAGCTCCAGGCTGTCTCCAATCGCGTCGGCCAGCTCCTGAATCTCGGATTCCTGGTAGTGATGCGCCAGAATGATGGCGCGCCGCTTCTGCTTCAATTCCAGGATTTCGTCGACGATGGACTGAACGACCGGCATACGGGGGAAGGTCCCTGCTGCTTTGAGTTTACCGCAGGCGATTACTTGGGCGGGCTTCATCAGGCTTATGGCATCATGATCGGAACGTGAAGCCGTTCTGGACCGGGTACCTGCTTTCGATCTCGCTTTGCATGGACCTGGGGATCGTGAATGTGGCGACCATCCGCGTGGCCCTGACCCAAGGCGGGACGGCCGCATTCCTGATGGGCGTCGGATCGTGTGTAGGTGATCTGATCTATTTCACACTTGCGGCTGTTGGCGCGGCGACGCTGGCCCAATGGGCTCCTGTGCGATGGAGCTTGTGGTTGTTCGGCACCGCTGTGCTCCTGTACCTGGCCTGGAAGATGGCTCGCGAAGTGGTTCATCCCAAGCTAATAACGATGGGTGAAACCACGCGACAAAGCCAGCACAGTCTGCTTCTGACCGGCATGGGACTGGCGCTCGCGTCGCCCACCGCCATCCTGTGGTTCGCGGCTGTAGGCGGAAGCGTGATCGCGTCCTTCGGAGACCGCACGACCGGAGGAGATCGTGGGACGCTGCTGCCCTTCGCTGCGGGATTCGCGGCGGCGGGACTCATCTGGGCTGCGATGATTGCGTATGGGGCCGGCGCGCTCAGGGGCTCGCTGGGGAAACCGTTGACCCGGGCGTTGGCCCTGGTTTCGGCGGTTGTGTTTCTATATCTTGCAGCGGTGGTGTTTGTGCGAGGACTCCGCGCTATTTGAAGAAAGCGCCCATGGCCTGATGTTCGGCCTGGTAGTCCGACAGCAGCTTGCCGAGCTTTTCTTCCGGAATACCCAATGCCGCAATGACCGCCACGTCTTCAGGTCCCGGCCCCTTAAGGGCCACTGTGTTGGAAGCGACGATCGATTCACCTGTCGCATTGACGAACTGATTGGCGGCATCCAGGATGGCGCTCAACGGCACGATTCCCTCGGGGTCGAACGCCGGGGGATTGTGGTGATCGCGTACGGCGATCTGCACCTGTTCGGGAAATTTCCAAACTTTCAGCGCATCGGCCGAAAGGGAGGCGTGCGTGAAACCGAGCAGCTCGAGTTCGCATTCCGTCCAGGGCCGTCCGGATTGCTCGTGCATTTTGATCAGACGGGCGAATTCTTCCGGCAATCCCAGCGCGATGAGCAAGCGCCCCAGATCGTGCAGCAGGCCGCCCACAAAGGCGCCTTCCGGGTAATCCGAGCGAACCCGCGCCGCGATTTGATCGCTCAGTACCGCGACGGAGGCCGAATGCCGGTTAAACCGCGCCATCTGCCAGATAGGCGGAGTTTTCACTTGGGCCCACATGCGCGAGATCGACATCCCTAGCAGCGTGTTGCGGACTTTATCCATCCCCAGCAGCGCCAGAGCATGACGCACCGACGTAATGGTGGCACGGCGCGCGTACAACGCCGAGTTCACCAGGTGCATAATGTTCCCCGCGACCACCGCGTCTTTTTCGATCAGGTCGCCCAGCTTGGCGAAGGAGACATCCTCACCCGCCAGCGACGCCAGTAACTTGTTCAAAATCGGCGAGAACGGGGGAAGCTTGCCCAGCGCCGACAACGCGCGCTGCGACAGTTTATCGGCCGGAGCGGAAATGGTTTCTACCATAAAAAAGCCCTACAGCTTAATTCGGTTGGAATCCAGGAAAGCTACAGTGGCGTTTTTTCGGGTTTGCTATGCCGAAGTAGTAGAAAAATCA
>Ga0207674_10001622_pt1 | contig 28942 bp, 33 predicted proteins | sample KBSCornC72_FD_184303 | JGI IMG/M metagenome (GOLD analysis project Ga0207674, IMG submission 184303) | Corn rhizosphere microbial communities from Kellogg Biological Station, Michigan, USA - KBS Corn C7-2 (SPAdes) (version 2) | ecosystem: Host-associated > Plants > Roots > Rhizosphere > Soil ...
GGCTATTGGGTCGAGGACGCGCGGATTGTCTGGGAAGACCCGTCGAAGAAGTTCGCGGTCGGGCTTTACGGCAATAACCTGACCAAGAAGGCCTACAAAACCGATGCGCAGGAATTCTCGAGCGTCGGCAATATCCGCACCGTCTATTACGGAGCGCCGCGGACCATCACGCTTCGGCTGACCGCTCGCTACTAGGTTGTTGCGTCGATGGCGGGCCGCTTGCCGGTCCGCCATTGCCGTGCGACGGTTTGACGCATGAGCTCGCAAGCCACCGCGCCAGCGCCCCGGGCGCGCCTCGTCCTGGTTCTCCTGCTCCTCGCTTACATCTTCAATTTCCTCGACCGGCAGATCCTCGGAATCCTTGGACCGGCGATCAAGGCCGACCTGCATCTTAGCGACACGCAGTTCGGTGCGGTCGGAGGCCTCGCTTTCGCCCTTCTATATTCGCTGCTTGGAGTGCCGCTGGCCTATCTCGCCGACCGGACCAGCCGAAGCGGCGTCGTCGCTGGTGCTGTCGCCGTCTGGAGCGCATTCACTGCGCTTTGCGGAACGGCCACCGGTTTCGGGCAGCTGTTCCTCTACCGGCTCGGAGTGGGCGTCGGTGAAGCTGGAGGCGTTGCCCCCTCCTATGCCCTTATCGCGGACTATTTCCCGCCGGAACGCCGCGCGCGTGCGCTCGCGATCTTCTCGCTCGGAGTTCCGATCGGCCTCGGCGGAGGCGCCTATATCGGAGCGCACCTTGCCCAATGGTTTGGCTGGCGAGCGGCGTTCCTGGTCATGGGCATCGCGGGGGTGATCCTCGCGCCCATCATCAAATATTTCGTGCGCGATCTGCCGCGTGCCGCCCCTTCCGGCGAAACAGCCTCTTTGGCCAGGGCCTTCCCGATCGTCGCGCGCAAGCCGACCTTCTGGCTGATGGCCTTCGCATCTTCGGCAAGCTCGCTTTGCGGCTATGGTCTCGCCCTCTGGGTGCCCTCGGTCATGGTAAGAAGTTACGGCCTCGACATCGTATCGGCCGGCAATTTCCTTGCATCGCTCCTGCTGGTCGGCGGAACCGCGGGCGTCTTCGCGGGGGGCTGGTTCGCCGACCGTCTCGGGCAATCGGATCGCGGCTGGTATGCCAGGCTTCCGGCGATTGCCTGGCTGATCACCGCGCCGACCTTCGCGCTCGGTCTCATGGCGCCCAGTCTGTGGATCGCGTGGCCGCTGCTGCTCATTCCCAACGCCCTGAACATCCTGTGGCTTGGTCCCGTGGTGACGGCGGTCCAGCACCTCGTCCCGCGGCCGATGCGTTCGACGGCTTCGGGGAGTTTCCTCTTCATCAACAACCTGGTCGGGCTTGGCGTCGGGCCGCTGCTGATGGGCCATATCTCCGATGTCCTGAAGAAGACTTACGGCACCGAATCGCTGCGCTACGCGGCGGTGGGCTGCACGGTCTTCTATCTCCTTGCTGCGATGCTCATGTTCTTCGCCGTCAAGCGCCTGCGCTCGGACTGGGTGGACGAGCACGCTTGACTTTCAACGCTCCATCCGCTTGAGCGCACGGCGTCCGGCGGGCTCTTTGGCTCGCCTTATTCATTTGGGCTTTTGCGCAGCCGCCCGAAGCGTTGCGTGGCCGGGGTTACCTCACACGGACCCCTGACGAACGAAAGGAATGAACCATGCGCCATCGCGTTGGCGGACGTAAGCTTCAGCGCACCTCGAGCCACCGTGCGGCCCTGTTCCGCAACATGGCGGCCGCGCTCATCAAGCACGAGCAGATCACCACCACCACTGCCAAGGCGAAGGAGCTTCGCCCCTATGTCGAAAAGCTGGTCACGCTGGCCAAGCGCGGCGGGCTTTCGAACCGCCGTCTCGCACAGTCGCGGCTGATGGACGATGCGCAGCTCAACAAGCTCTTCGACGTGATCGGCCCGCGCTACGCGGACCGCAACGGGGGCTACACCCGAGTGATCAAGGCCGGCATCCGCGCGTCGGATGCGGCGCCGATCGCGATTATCGAATTCGTCGACCGTGACGTCTCGGCCAAGGGCCAGGATTCGGGCCCGGTGATGGTTGAGGAAGAGTTCGAAGCCGCCTGATTAAGAGGCTCGGATCTCCACTCTAAGCCTTTGAACCCCAAGGGCTTTCGTTAATCATTCTGAACGCGCGCAAACGCACAGTTCAGTCATGGTGCAGCGCTGCCGCTGTAACTGCCTCGAATATGGTTGCCGTGCGTTGTGTCGGCGGCCTCGGAGTTTTGAGGAGAGAGTGGCAATGACGAAGGCACTGAAATTCATTTTGGCGGGCGGTGTGGCCGCTGCGGCGCTCGTCGCTGCGGCGCCTGCTTCGGCCCAATATTATCCAGGCTACGGCTATCCGGGCTACGGCTACGGCGGCGGCAACGTCATCGGGCAGGTGCTCAACAGCGTGCTGGGTGGCGGCTACGGCGGCTACGGCTACAATGGCTACGGAGCCTATGGCGCCAACAGCGGCGCGGCCGTCGGCCAATGCACGAATGCGGTGCAGGCGCGTCTCGCCCGCGATTATAGCTACGGCGGGTACAGCCCATACGGCGGCTATGGCGCTTACGGTTACGGCAATGGCGGAGCGCGTGTGCTCGGAGTCAGCCGGGTCGAGCCGCGCTCGAACGGCGGACTGACGGTGCGCGGCGTCGCTTCGAGCGGGCGCTACGGCGCCGATCTCAACTGGAAGTGCAAGGTCGATTATCGCGGGTTCATCAGCGACATCGACATCGATCGCAATTCCAGTGCCTACGGTTACAGCAACGGCTACGGCTACGACCCGTACAATCCCTACGCTCAGTACGGTTACCGCCGCTACTAAGCGTTGACGAACAGGCAAGGCGCGGGCGCTTCGGTGCCCGCGCCTTTTTTGTGCACGATTGACTTTTCACCTGCCACGACAGATAATTCTGTTATGACAGAAATAAACGACAACGTGGCTCCGTTACCCGCGGCCGTGACGCGCTTCGTTCTTCATTGGGGCGACCTCGGAAGCCAATGGGGAGTCAATCGTTCGGTCGCCCAGATCCACGCGCTGCTGTACCTGTCCGAACGCCCGCTCACTGCGGAAGCGATCGCGGATCAATTGGGTCTTGCCCGCTCGAATGTCTCGAACTCGATCAAGGAATTGCTCCTCTGGGGCCTGATCCACCGAGTGCCCGTACTCGGCGACCGTCGCGATCATTTCGCCGCCGAGACCGACATTTGGGAGATCGTGACAAGGATCGCGAAAGGCCGAAAGGCCCGTGAGATCGATCCCGCCGAGGCTGCCCTTCGTGCCTGCACCGGAGAGGCTGACCGAGATCCGGAAATTTCGGCGGTCGCGAGGCAGCGTCTCAAGGCCATGCTCGATTTCGTCACGATCATGTCCCGGTGGCACGACGAAATGCTCCAGGTTCCGAAGCCGGCTCTGATGACGCTCATCAAGATGGGCGCGAAGGTCACGCGCTTCTTGGGGCGAAGGAAGGCGGCCTGAGGGGGCAATCGAGGGGGCATCGAGATGACCGCAACCCTGCTTCAATTATCGCCGCAAAGCTCACCCACCGATGCCGATCTTCACGATCTTCGTTTCCGGGCGCTGCTGGGGGGCGTGGCGTGGGACGCGCTTCCCAGGGAAGTACGGCGGCGCTTTTCGAAGCGGCTGAGCGGCACCGATGTCGCGCTCTACCGCGGGCTCGTCGTCGAGATGCGGGTTTCGCGTCTGGGCTCCCTGCTCGCGCAATTTTGCCGGTTGTTCGGAGCCCCGCTGCCGCTCAATCCCAGACCAGGGCATGGCGCGATCGTCAGCGTCAGCGAGGACAGCCGGAGCGGCGGTCAATGCTGGACTAGGATGTACGCGCGGCCCGGCCGGTTTCCTCAGGTGATTCACAGTGCGAAGCGCTTCGCCGGGTCGACGGGCCTCGAAGAATATCTCGGCCACGGGCTTGGCATGGCCCTTCGTGCGGAAGCCCTGAGTGACGGCATCGCATTCGTCAGCGACCATTATTTCCTGCAGCTCGGACGGCGCCGAATCCGCTTGCCGAGGATCCTTGCTCCCGGAACGACCCGGGTAACCCACCGCCAGATTGCCGGATCGAGCTTTCTCTTCGGTCTCGAGCTGATCCATCCGCTTGCGGGTGTCCTGATCCATCAACAGATCCTGTTCGATGATGTCGACTGAGCGTCCGCTGCGGGTCCTCATCGTGGGCGCCAGCGGCGTATTCGGCTCGCGCCTGGCCAGGCTCGCTTCCCGCGAGCGTGGCGTCCGGCTGACGCTCGGCGGACGCCGCCGTGAGCCGCTCGATGCGCTCGCGGCCGAGCTCGGAAATTGCGCCATACAAATAATCGATCGGGACCAGGTCGAGCGCGAGCAGATCGAGGAACTTGATTTCGTCATCGATTGCGCAGGACCGTTCCAGGAATCCCACACTGGCCTCATCGAACAGTGCATCGCCGCTAGGGTCGGATACGCCGATCTCGCCGACGGCCGTGAGTTCGTCTGCTCGATCGACCGCTTCGACATTGCCGCAAAGCGCGCTGGAATCGGTGTCATTTCCGGCGTCAGCTCTATCCCGGCCCTGTCGCACGCCGTACTCGATTCGATGACGGCGGGTTGGCGTCGCGTCGATGAAATCCGCATCGGGATTTTCCCCGGCAATCGTGCGCCACGGGGTCGGTCGGTCGTCGAAGGCATATTATCTTATGTCGGCAAGCCCGTCCGGGTCTTCATGGATCGCGAGTGGCGGACTCTTCCGGGCTGGTCGCTGAGGGATCGCGCGGACTGTGGTCCGGCCGGCAAGCGCTGGGCTAGCGTGTGCGACACCCCGGAACAGGAATTGCTCGTCCGGCGCTATCGGCCGACAGGTTCGGCGGAGTTTGTCGCAGGGCTGGAACTGCCGGTGTTGCACCTCGGGCTATGGCTCCTTGCGTTTCCAGTTCGCTGGGGATGGATCAAATCGCTCCGGCCCTGGTCCGGGGCATTGCTGCGCATCGCGCAGGCGCTGCGGCCGCTCGGGACCGATCGGGGCGCGATGATTGTCGAAGTCGCCGGCATCGGTCCTGCCGGCGAGGCAGCAGCTTCAAAATGGACGCTCGACGCGACCGCGAACCTCGGCCCTTTCGTCCCAGTAATTCCCGCGTGGGCACTAATCCGCCGCTTGCGTGACGGATGGCGGCCCTTGCCGGGTGCATGTCCGTGCTCCGGAATCCTCAACCTCGATGAGCTGGAACTCCTGCTCGATTCGCTTGCCGTTAGCGTCACCAGAATCCCCCACCTCGCGCCATCACCGCGGGCTGCCGCGGTGGGCGCCTAACTTTACTCTTTGCGGACTGCTCTCTATCCGCCCGCCATGACGGTCCAGCCCACCGAATCCATCCTGATCATCGACTTCGGCAGCCAGGTGACGCAGCTGATCGCCCGCCGGGTGCGCGAAGCCGGCGTCTATTCCGAGATCGTCCCGTTCAACGCCGCCGCCGAAGCGTTCGATCGGATGAAGCCAAGAGGCGTGATTTTCTCCGGCGGCCCCGCTTCGGTCACATGGGAGGACAGCCCGCGAGCGCCGCAAGGCGTCTTCGACAGCGGCGTCCCTTTGCTTGCCATCTGCTACGGACAGCAGACGCTCCACCAGCAACTCGGCGGCGAAGTGGTGACGTCCGATCAGAAGGAGTTCGGGCGCGCTTTCATCGAAATTACGGGGTCGTCGGCATTGTTCGACGGCCTCTGGAACATCGGGGAGAAGCACCAGGTCTGGATGAGCCACGGAGACCGCGTCGAAACGCTCGCTCCCGGTTTCGAAGTCGTCGCCCGTTCCGAAGGCGCGCCGTTCGCGATCGCCACGAATGAGGACGCGAAGCGGTACAGCCTCATGTTCCATCCCGAAGTGGTGCACACGCCCGACGGCGGGAAGCTCCTGGCCAATTTCGTTCGCCACGTCTGTGGCTGCGCCGGCGACTGGACGATGGCCAGCTACAGGCAAGCCAAGATCGCCGACATCCGAGACCAGGTGGGCAAAGGGCGAGTTATCTGCGGGCTCTCGGGAGGCGTCGACAGCGCTGTCGCCGCGGTTCTCATTCACGAAGCGATCGGCGAGCAGTTGACCTGCGTGTTCGTAGATCATGGCCTGATGCGGCTGGGCGAGGCGGAACAGGTCGTCTCGCTCTTCCGCAACTCATACAACATCCCGCTGGTCCATGTGGACGCGAGCGCCGACTTCCTCGCGGGATTGGAAGGTGTCACCGATCCCGAAGCGAAGCGGAAGTTCATCGGCGGCGAGTTCATCAGCGTCTTCGAGGCCGAAGCGAAGAAGATCGGCGGCGCGGATTTTCTCGCTCAGGGCACGCTTTACCCCGACGTGATCGAAAGCGTCAGCTTCACGGGCGGCCCGTCTGTGACCATCAAGAGCCACCACAATGTCGGCGGTCTTCCCGCGCGGATGAACATGCAACTCGTCGAGCCGCTCCGCGAGCTCTTCAAGGACGAAGTTCGCGAGCTCGGTCGGGAACTTGGGCTTCCCGAGGCCTTCGTCCAGCGGCATCCGTTCCCCGGGCCGGGCCTCGCGATCCGAATCCCCGGCGAAGTGACGCGCGAAAAATGCGACATCCTGCGCAAGGCCGACGCCGTCTATCTTGAGGAGATCCGCAACGCCGGACTCTATGATGCGATCTGGCAGGCGTTCGCAGTGCTTCTTCCCGTGAGGACCGTCGGTGTGATGGGCGACTATCGGACCTACGATTATGTCTGCGGGCTTCGCGCGGTCACGTCCGTGGATGGGATGACGGCGGACGTTTATCCGTTTCCGCCCGAATTCCTGAGCCGCGTCGCCACCCGGATCGTCAATGAGGTCGGCGGCATCAATCGCGTCGTCTATGATTACACGTCGAAGCCTCCGGGCACGATCGAGTGGGAGTAGGCGCCGGGGACTCCCGACTGTCATGGGAATGATCTAAGGGACCTGCGGTGGGAGCTCGGCCACGACTCGCTTAGCGGGAGGCTGGGCCATGAAAATCAGCACGACCAAAGGGGCGCTCCGGCTCGTCGCGCATCGCGGCGATTGCAAGACTCTGCTCGCCTTCGACCTGACGACCGCCGCCAGTCGCACGAGGCTGGCCGGCTTCACGATCCGAGTGAAGCCGCCTGGCCAGCCAGCCTATTACCTCTGGAACAACCTCCAGTTCGAAAAGCCGGAGCTCCACGCGAAAATCGGCGGCGAGCCGCCATATTCTACGGCGAATGCGCCTTTGCACAAGTTCCGCTGGGTCCACGTTCCGGGCATGTTCCATCAGGGTCTGGATCCCGCCCTCGGAGATTATACGTACGAAGTGACCCCGCGCTATTTCGATGACCACGAGAAGCTGCTGGCACTCGACTCAAGCCTGACTGCCAGCATCACGATCGAGGTTCGACCGTTCAAGAAGGGCAAAATCGCGCTGGGATTTACGCGCGGCTTCACTCAGTCGCAGGCCTTCACCAATCATTTCGGAATCAAGGCGAAGATCCGGCCGCCGGGCAACGACCTTGAGCCGGATCTCACTCAAATCTGCGGCAAGGACAAGCAGGGCAATCCGCATAGCTTTGAGGAAATGTACGAGTGGTCCGGTTTCACTGCGCGCGACGTGATCTTTTCATTGCTCGACGAGGCGATCGGCGATCCGCAGACGACCGTCGACGTTTTCGCCTACGACCTCAACGAGCCCGGGGTCGTCGGCAAGCTGCTGACACTGGGCAAGGCCAAGCGCGCGCGCATCATCCTCGACAATTCATCCGGGCACCATAAAGCGGACAATTCCAAGGCCGAAGACCGCTTCGCCACCGAATTTGCCGCCAAAGCCGGGGCAGGCCGGATCAAGCGCGGGAAATTCGACCGTTATTCGCACGACAAGGTCTTCATTCTCTATCGCAACGGCGATGCGGTGAAGGTCCTCACGGGATCGACGAATTTTTCGTTCACTGGCATGTACGTGAACTCCAACCACGTGCTTCTATTCGACGATGCGGGCGTAGCTGACCTTTACGCCCAGGTCTTCGAACAGGCCTGGACGACGAACCTGAACGCAAAAGCGTTTCGGACTTCGCTTCTCGCGACGACCGAGCACGTCTTTGGCGGCGTCGGGCTGCCGACGATACGGATAAACTTCTCCCCGCACGCCGACGCGGACGCCACGCAGGTGCTGGGCAAGATCGTCACGCGCGCGAACGCGGAAAAGAATGAGCCTGAAGGCTTGGGAAGCGTCTTGTTCGCGGTGATGGAGCTGCAGGGCGGGAACGAGAATCCTGTCTATGACGCTCTCAGCGCGCTTCACTCGGACACCAGCCTTTTCAGCTTCGGAATCTCCGACGATCCCGCCGGCATCGAACTGTACAAGGTGGGTTCGGCAACGGGCGTGCTGGTTACCGGGAAGCCGGTGAATACGCGCCTACCTCCACCGTTCAACCAGGTCCGCAACATCACTGGGGTTGGTCACCAGATCCACCACAAGTTCGTCGTGTGCAGCGCCAACCGCGACGCGCCCGTGGTGTTCTGCGGCTCGTCCAACCTCGCCTTCGGGGGCGAATGCGACAATGGGGACAATCTGCTCGCCATCGAAGATGAGGATGTGGTCATGGTCTTCGCGATCGAGGCTCTCCAGCTCATCGATCATTTCAACTTCCTCAATGGGGTAGCGACGGGCCCGACAGCGGCGCCCGCGGTCGCGCCGCCCGCCAACCTGAACGCAGCGGCGATTGCCAGCAGCTGGTTCCTTGGAACGACCGATTATTGGTCGAAGAAGTATTTCGATCCGAACGACCTTCGCTCGAAAGATCGCCAGCTGTTCGCGTCCTAGCTTCGCCCTTTATCGAGAGTTAACAGTAACTTCGCGTTTACCGACGGATTGACGACTCACGCGCGCCGCGCTGTGCATGTTCCCCGAGACAATCAATCGATCAGGGAGCGTCGCGTGCGTCACGTCAGGAACTGGACTTTCGCCGCCGTCGGGGCGGCTTTGCTGGCGAGTTGCGCGACGGTGCCGCAGGTGGTGCAGGTGCCTCCGCCCACGCCCACCCCTGTCGCGAAACCGGAACTGCCCTATCGCTGGTCCCAGGGAAATGCGTCGAAGGCCTATGAGGAAGCCGTCGCGGAGTTTGGCCCGCTGCGCCTCAGGCCGGGCCAATATCGCTGGGCAGCGTCAATCCCGCAGACCGGCGACACCAAGGTCGTGATCGATACGCTGACGCAGCTCTTTTATGTGTACCGCGATGACAAGCTGATTGGCGTCGCAACGATTTCCAGCGGGAAGAAGGGGCGTGAAACGCCGCTCGGCTTCTGGTCGGTCATGAACAAGCAGTTGAAGGGCTACAGCCGCAAATATGACAACGCGCCCATGCCCTTCATGCAGATGTACGATCCCAAGGGCATCGCCTTCCACGCCGGTCCGAATCCCGGCTATCCGGCGAGCCATGGCTGCGTGCGGCTGCCGTTGAAATTCGCGGAGCGCTTGTACGGCCTGACTCAGGTCGGGACGAAGGTGATCATCGAAGGTTGAGGTGCCTTATTCGACGATGTTCCCGTGAGCATGTTCGAGCGGCCTCACGTGGACGCTCTTGATATTGGTGAACTCGCGGATCCCGAACGCTCCGCATTCGCGTCCGTAGCCTGAATGCTTGACCCCGCCGAAGGGCATTCGCGGATCGGAGCGGACGTTCTCGTTGACGAAGCTGAGCCCGGCATCGAGCTCCTTGGCGGCAATGCGCCGCCCCCGGTCGACGTCGTTCGTCAGCACTCCCGAGCCTAGTCCGAACTCGCTGGCATTGGCGATGCGGATCGCATCCTTCTCGTCATCGGCAACGATGATCGCCGCCACGGGCCCGAACACCTCTTCGTCATGCGCCGGCTGGCCGGCATGGACGTTCGTGAGAACTGTCGCGGGATACCACGCACCCGGCCGGTCGGGCACCTTTCCGCCCAGCAGCAGCCGCGCACCCTTGCGGATGCTTTCGGCCACCTGGCGGTGAATTTCGTCCCGGGCCTTCACGCTCTGCATCGGACCGAGCCTGGTCCCATCCTTCGACGGGTCGGCCATTTCGTAGCCGCGCATCGCATCGACGAGTGCCTTTTCGAACGATTCGAGGACCGGGCGGACGACGACGAACCTCTTGCCCGCGATGCATGACTGCCCGCCGTTCACCATCCTCGCCGTCGCACAAATTCTGGCCGCAGCGCTGATGTCGGCATCGTCGAGCACGAGGTAGGCGTCGGCACCGCCGAGCTCGAGCACGCATTTCTTGAGGACTCCGCCTGCGGACGTCGCGACGCTGCGTCCCGCGGCAACGCTTCCCGTCAGCGTGACTGCCGCGACGTTTTTGTCCTCGATCAGCGCTTTGACGTCGCTGCTCGATAGCAGCAGCGTCCGGAACAAATCCGTGGGAACGCCGGCCTGGTGCAGCACCTCTTCGATGGCGAGCGCGCAACCGGGCACGTTGCTTGCGTGCTTCAGCAAAGCTCCATTGCCCGCCATGAGCGCCGGAGCGGCGAAGCGGAACACCTGCCAGAATGGGAAATTCCAGGGCATTACCGCAAGGACGACGCCGAGCGGGTTGAACGTCACGAAGGCTTCGGGTCCGCCAATGTCCTGCGGCTGATCGGCAAGATATTCCTGCGCATGATCAGCGAACCAATCGCAGTTCGACGCGCATTTTTCGATTTCGGCGCGGCCGTCGTCAACCGTCTTGCCCATCTCTTGAGTCATTAGCCGGGCGAATTCGTCCTTGCGGTTGCGGAGGATTTCGCCGGCTTTTCGGATTACGATGGCCCGTTCCGCGAAGCTTGTCCGGCGCCACTGCTCGAATGCTTTGTGAGCGGCCGCGGCGATCGCGTGCCCTTCCTCGATCGTATGACCTTCATACGATTTTCCACGCTCGTCAGTCGCGGGATTCACCGTGTCGAACTGGCGCCGCGGTTCCGTTTCGGCTTCTGGGCGAACTTCCAGGGATTCCAGCTGGTCATCCATCGCCTAGGCTCCTCATGCGTGGCGGCGATATAGTTATCCGCATCACAATTGGTACCGCACATACGCCCGAGTGCATGGCAAATCAGCCGGAACGTATCGGCAAGACCAATGTGGCCACCAATCCGGGCCCATTGTCCTTCAGGACGAGTTCTCCATCATGCAAGTGGGCGATCGCCTGGACGAGCGTCAGGCCAAGACCGGCGCCTTCGGCCGACCGGCTCGAATCGAGGCGGCCGAAGCGCTTAAGCGCGTCGCCTCGCCGCTCTTCGGGAATACCCGGACCACGGTCCGCGACACCGACGGAGATTTGTCCGTTCTCGCGGCCGGTGAAGACCGCAATCTCGCCTCCGCCGGAGCCGTAGCGGATCGCATTCTCGACAAGGTTGCTGACTGCCTGTGCAATCAGCTGCCGGTGACCGAAAAGGGGGAGGGCGTTTTCGGGCCGTTCGAGACGGAGTGAAGCTCCGCCTTCCTCCGACACCGGTTCGTACATTTCGCAAAGCTCGGCCGCGAGCTCGCCAAGATCGAACCAGGAAAATTGCTTGCGGCTCGTAAGCGCTTCCGATCGGCTGATCTCGAGCACGGTCGTGAGAATGCGCATCAATGCGTCGGCCTGGCGGATTACGCTCGCCAATTGTTGGTCGCGCTCGGCCGGATCGGCGGTCTCGGCCGCGGCATGCGCTGCAGCGCGCAAGCGGCTGACCGGCGACCGGAGATCATGCGCGAGCGCGTCCGTCAGCAAGCGAAGCTCGTCCATCAACGAACTAATGCGGTCGAGCATCTCGTTGATCTGGCGGCTCAGCCGATCGAATGCGTCGCCGGCCCCTGACGGGGGGACGCGCTGGCTGAGGTCGCGTGCCGTAATCTGGTCTGTAACGGCGACGATTGCGGCCACGCGCCGTCCGACGAATTGGGCGATGATAATGCCGCAAGCGAGGCCGAGCAGGGTCGCCAGCAAAAGCGCGATCAGAAGCGACCGCTCGAGCGTGTCGCGCAGGGCGAGGCCGTAACCGACCGTACGGCCGCTGATCAGCCATTCGCCGCGGGGGAGGCGGTGCGCAACAATGGCGGACTCGCGCGGAGCAGTCTGATGTTCGAGCCGGATCAGGGCGCTTTGGTAGCCTTCGCGGACCGGGCCTCTGGCGCGCGGCATGGCCGCGAGATTGCCCAGCATCAAACGCCCACTGGCGTCGAACAGCCCCACCGCCGTCTGTTGATCCCCATAGGTGACAGTATCGTCGATCCCGTCCGCCAGCGCCGGCATGCCGCCGGTGCGATAGACATCAGCGAGGACCGTGCCTTGCTCGATCACCTGGCGCCGCTGTTCCGAAATCGCCTCGTCGTGGGTCCGCCACTGGATGAATCCCAGCACCGCCAGGTTCGATGCCAGCGCGAGCAGCCCTGCGAGCAGGGCAATTCGAAGTGTTGTTGGCACGTATCCTCAGGCTGCGAGCATGTAGCCCGCGCCTCGTACCGTATGGAGGAGCGGTTTGTCGAAGCCATCCTCGAGCTTGCGCCTCAAGCGGCTGACGTGGACGTCGATGACGTTGGTGCCGGGATCGAAATGATAATCCCAGACCTGTTCGAGAAGCATGGTGCGCGTCACGACGCGACCCTCGTTGCGGGCGAAATATTCGAGCAGCAGATATTCGCGCGGTTTCAGGTCGATTTTCTTGCCTCCGCGACGCACCGACCGCGATAGCGGATCAATCTCGAGATCGCCGACCGTGAGGCGATGTTCGGCGGGATCCATTCGCGCTTCACGCCGCCGAAGCAGGGCGTTCACCCGGGCGAGCAGCTCGGCGAAAGAAAAGGGCTTCACGAGATAATCGTCGGATCCGGATTCAAGGCCCTCGATCCGATCGCCGACGGACGCGAGCGCCGAGAGCACCAGGACCGGCGTGTCGATCTGCGCGGCGCGAACGGCCTTCAGAACCGCAATTCCGTCCAGAACCGGAAGCATTCGGTCGAGAATGATGAGGTCGAAACTTCCGTCCGTGGCGCGAAACAGTCCGTCCTGGCCGTTCGTTGCCTGCTCGACGCTATGCCCTTCCTGCGTCAGGCCTTTCGTCAAATAGGCCGCAGTCTCGCGATCGTCTTCAACGAGCAGGATCTTGCGGCCCATGACGGTCTCCGAAAGCTTACAGTTCCGCGCGGCGCGAAGAGAGGGGAGAGTCGTGGGTTTCGCGCCGCGCGGATTGCCGCTGTTCTCAGCTGGTCTTGGTGGTGTCGGTGGTCTTCTTGGTCGACTTCGTCGACTTCGCCGTCTTCTTCATGGCGTGATGCTTTTTCGCATGATGCTTGGCTTTGCCGTGATGGCGCGCAGCGGCTTTATGCTCCTTTGCCTCGGTCTTAACCGACTCACCCTCGGCCTTGGCTTCCTTGGCGACGGATTTCGTCGTTTTCGTGGTGCTGGCCGCGGGCGCCGCGACTACCGGGCTGGCGATCAAACCAAGCGCAGCCACGGACGCAATCAGATATTTCATTTTGGTCCTCCTCAACGTGCCGTCCATGACGGACGGTGGATGATCCCTCTAAGAAGACGCGACTCTCGGATCGCTGGATGTGAGGTTAAATGCAGTTCATCGTGAGAAGGTGGATGCAGAGGTCCGCCCGACGCGACGGGGGAACTGTCGCGCGTCGGGCGGTTAAGTAGCAGGGTGGAAGGGTAAGCTTAGTTGGACTTCGCGGCGGACTTGGCCGTCTTCGCGGCATTCTTCTGGGCCAGCGAGGCATTCTTCTGCGCGAGCTTGGCAGCTTTCTTGCCGGCCTTGGCATCGGTCTTCGCGCTCTTGGCGGCCGGCTGGCTCTGAGTGGTGGTGGCAACTGCCGGCGCGGCCATCAGGCCAAGCACGGCGAAGGTGGCGATCAGTCGTTTCATTGTCTCAATCTCCTTTTCGAACGGGGGAGCTCAGCCCTCGTGGCAGCGCGGCCTAGGCCTTTCGCGATATCCGTCGGCTGGAAGGCAGATGAAGTCTTGTTCATGCGCTCGTGCGAGCGGATCGCAGCGCCCTTTTCGTTCCGTCGCGGGAACGCTACTCCTGGTGTCGGATGATCGCCCAGAAGACCCGCTATGCCCTGAGGTCGCTGCTTTTCCTGGCTGAGGAACGCGGCGGGGCCCCGGTTCAGCTTGCCCGGATCGCGGAGACGCAGCGGGTTCCCCCGAAGTATCTCGAGCTGATCATGCTCGACCTGAAGCGCGCGGGTCTCGTGAAGAGTGCTCGCGGCCCGAAGGGGGGCTACCGGCTGTCCCGATCTCCGGATCAGATCTCGTTCGGCGAAATCGTGCGCAGCATGGAAGGGCCGATCGCTCTCGTTTCCTGTGCAAGCGTGAACTTCTACGCGCCTTGCGGAGATTGCCAGGACGAGGCGACGTGCGCCATCCGGCGCGCCTTCACGATCTTGCGGGATCAAAGTACGGCTGTGCTGGATTCCATCTCGCTTGCCGAGGGCGCGCAATGGGAAGAGCGACTGGGTTGAAACGGGGGTAAAATGAACGATGACGCCGCCTCTCGGCCGGTTGCGCGCTGGTACATGGTCGCGGCAATCGCCGCGCTGCTATTCATGCTCCTCGGATGCGTCGTGTTCTGGTTCGATGCGACCGCGGATCCCTCGACCTTGCCGCTCGATCAGCGCGCGGCGATGCAGGCTAGGCCGTTCTGGCTTGTAATGCTGAACGGGATCTCGGTCATTGCCGGAGGGATCGGCGCTCTTCTCCTCATCATCAGGCGAAGGGCCGCCGAAGCCTTTTTGCTCCTGTCCATGATCGCCGTTGCCGTGTGGTTCGCCGGGCTTCTGCTGATCTCGCCCGTGCGCGATGCGCTCTCGACCAACGACATCGCCGTAGCCGCCGTCGTGACGATCATCACCTGGACGATCTACGGTTTCGCTCGTCACTCCCGGCAGCGGGGCTGGCTGCGGTAGCCGTCCACCGCTAAAGGCCGGCGGCCATGTCCACGTTTACGATCGATACTGCCACCAGCCGCGCGACGCCTTCGCCCGTCCCCGGCAAGCGAATGACGGTTCCATCGATCCGTGCGCGAAAGGTCGACGGCCGGACCGAACAGCCGATCGTGATGTTGACGGCCTATACGATGCGCATGGCGCAGCTGCTCGATCCGCACTGCGACATGCTGCTCGTCGGCGACAGCCTGGGCCAGGTCATCTACGGCCTTCCGTCCACGATCCCCGTCAGCCTCGACATGATGTGCGCGCATGGCGCTGCCGTCGTGCGGGGAAGCTGGCACGCGCTCGTCGGCGTCGACATGCCCTTTGGTTCTTATGAAGGTTCGCCCGAGCTCGCCTTCGCCTCGGCCTCGCGGATCATGAAGGAAACGGGTTGCGCTGCCGTCAAGCTCGAAGGCGGCGAAGCCATGGCGCCGACGATCGATTTCCTGAGCCATCGTGGAATTCCCGTGATCGGTCATGTCGGCCTGACGCCGCAGGCCGTGAACGTTCTCGGAGGCTATGGGGCTCGTGGAAAAAGCAAGGACGAGGCCGAACATATTGTCGACGACGCACGGGCAGTGGCCGATGCCGGCGCCTTCTGCCTCGTCGTTGAAGGCGTGCTCGAAGATATCGCGACACGCATCGCGCGATCGGTGAATATTCCGGTGATCGGCATCGGAGCGTCCGCCGACTGCGATGGGCAAGTGCTGGTCACCGAGGACATGCTCGGCCTGTTCGAGCGAACGCCTCGCTTCGTGAAACGCTATGACGATATGGCGGGCCGTATCGGGGCGGCGGCCGAGGCCTATGCGAGCGAAGTCAGGTCGCGTTCGTTCCCCGGGGCGGACCAGACATATCGGCCAAAGAGCTAATCGTCATTTGCGTTTCCTGAGTGACGCGCTAGACGAAGCGCCGCCAGCTTCCATTCAGATTTGGTGGGGAAGGAAGCTGCGCCCATGAGGATTTCCAACCGAGCGGACTGAGGCACGTCTTTGGCGCAACCCCCGGATATCAACGATACTTTCGTACGCGAGGTCGATGAGAACCTGCGGCGCGATCAGATTCGCGATTTCGGCAAGAAATATGCGAGCTGGATGATCGTCGGCGTGGTGCTTTTCCTCGTGGCGGCGGGCGCCTTCATTTATTGGCAGAACTACCGGACCCAGCAGTCGGAAAAGCAGGTCGAGCAGCTCTCGCAAATCTACAACGATATCGGTGCCGGCAAGACGAATGCCGCTCCTCAGCAGTTGGATGAACTGTCGAACAGCGGAAGCAAGGCCGTTCGGGCTTCGGCTCTGTTCGCGCGGGCCGCGCTTGCGCTTCAGCAAAACGACACGAAGCTCGCGACTGCCAAATATCGGCAGATCGCGGCCGACAATGGCCTTCCGCAATCCTATCGCGACGCTGCGACCATCCGCCAGACCGCGCTCGAGTTCGACTCCCTCAAGCCGGAGGAGGTCATCGCGCGGCTTCAGCCTTTGACCAAGCCTGGGAGCCCCTGGTTTGGAAGTGCCGGCGAGATGACTGCCATGGCACTCATCAAGCAAAACAAGAAGGCCGAGGCGGGCCGCCTCTTCGCCGCAATGGCGCGCGACAAGCAGGTGCCGGAAGAGCTCCGCGCGCGCGCCGTTCAAATCGCCAGTACCCTCGGGGTCGACGCCAGCAGCGAAGTGCCGCTGCTCGCCCAATAGGAATGAAAATGACCAGATCGACGAGTTTCCGGATTGCATTGATGATCAGCGCTGCGCTCGCCGTCAGCGGCTGCGGCGTTTTCAAAAAGGGTGGGCCGAAGACTCCGGTCCTTGGAGAGCGGATTCCCGTCCTCCTGACCGAGGGCGACGTTGAGGTCGACCCCGCGACCGCATCTCTTCCGATGGTTCTACCGGCGCCGGAGGCGAATACGGAATGGAGCCAGTCGGGCGGCAATGCGCAAAAGTCGATGGGCCAGCTCGCGCTTGGGACCCTTGGGCGCGCGTTCCAGGTGCAGGCCGGTCGCGGAAGCAACCTGACAGCTCGCCTCGCGTCGGCACCGGTCGTCGCCAATGGCCGGGTCTACACGATCGACACATTGGGTGCCGTGCGCGCCTTCGATGGGCAAAATGGAGCTCTGCTTTGGGCCAGCCAGACGCCGTATGACGAACGGAACAATACGCCTTCGCTTTATGGCGGCGGCATCGCTTACGACAATGGTTTGATCTACGCGACCAACGGCATCGGGTACGTCGCTGCCATCGATGTCCGTACCGGTGGAATCCTGTGGAAGGTCCGTCCCGGCGGACCGCTGCGTGGCGCTCCCACCGTGTCCAATGGCGCCATATACGTGATGAGCCAGGACAATCAGATTTACTCGCTCAAGCAATCCGACGGTTCGACCAATTGGTCTCAGGCGGCATCGCTCGAAGTGGCTGGCGTTTTCGGATCGGCCTCGCCCGCCGCCGGTCAGGGGACCGTCGTTGCAGGTTTCTCCTCGGGTGAGCTCAATGCTTATCGCTACGAGAACGGCCGAATGGTCTGGCAGGACACTCTCCAGCGTACCAGCATCCGCACGACCGTGTCCTCGCTTTCCGACATTGATGCCGACCCTGTCATCGACAACGGCCAGGTCTTTGCCGTTGGCCAGGGGGGGCGCATGGTTGCGATGGAGCTCAACACGGGTCAACGCATCTGGGAGCTCAACATCGCGGGTATTTCGACCCCTTGGGTTGCCGGCGACTGGGTCTTCGTCGTGACCGACGACGCCAAGCTGATCTGCGTATCCCGCGCAAATGGCCACATCCGCTGGATCAACCAGCTCCCTCAGTTCGGGAAGCCCAAATCGAAGCGCGGCGAAATCGATTATTCGGGCCCGATCCTGGCTGGCAATCGCTTGATCGTCGTCGGCTCCAACGGTGCAATCGTCAACATCGATCCGGTCACCGGTTCTTTCCAAAGTCAGACTCAGTTGAATGCGGGCATCAGCGTGTCGCCGGTCGTCGCCAACTCGACGCTCTACATTTATGACGACGACGGCCGGCTGACGGCCTTCAGATAAGATTGGACCCCTGCCTGGGCGGGGGTAGATGGCAATCATGTCCCTCCCGACCGTTGCGATCGTCGGCCGTCCCAACGTCGGCAAATCGACGCTCTTCAACCGGCTTGTCGGCAAGCGCCTTGCGCTCGTCGATGACCAGCCGGGCGTGACTCGCGACCGGCGTGAAGGCGATGCGAACCTGCTTGGCCTGAACTTCCGCGTCATCGACACCGCCGGGTTCGAAAACGAAGAATCGCATACTTTGCCCGGTAGGATGCGCGCGCAGACCGAAGCGGCCGTGCGCGACGCCGACGCGGCCTTGTTGCTAGTCGACGCGCGCGAGGGCCTCACTCCCCTCGATGAGGAAATCGGGCGTTGGCTTCGGACCGAAACCACGCCGGTCATCGTCGTCGCCAACAAGGTTGAAGGCCGCGCCGCCGAATCTGGAGCGATCGAAGCCTATGCGCTTGGTTTGGGCGAGCCGATCGCGATCAGCGCCGAGCACGGCGAGGGCCTCGCGGATCTTTTCGAAGCGCTCCGACCGCATGTGGAGCACGAGCATTTCCAAGCGGCGGAAGAGCACGATGCAGCGCGACCGCTTCATCTTGCGGTCGTCGGCCGTCCGAATGCGGGCAAGTCGACGCTCGTCAATCGCATGTTGGGCGAGGAAAGGATGATCACCGGCCCCGAGGCCGGGATTACTCGCGATTCCATCAGCCTCGACTGGGACTGGAACGGTCATCCAGTGCGGCTCGTCGACACAGCGGGCCTCAGGAAGCGCGCGAAGGTCGACGACAAGCTCGAACGGCTGTCCGCGGCGGATACTCGCCGGTCAATCGATTATGCGGAGGTGGTTGTCCTTCTGCTCGATGCGACCCGAGGTCTCGAGGCGCAGGACCTCCGGATCGCAAGCCAGGTGATCGAGGAGGGCCGCGCGTTGGTCCTGGCGCTCAACAAATGGGATGTCGCCGAAAATGCCTCGTCGCTGTTCAACGGCGTGAAGGCTGCGCTCGCCGAAGGACTGGCGCAGCTCAAGGACGTTCCTTTGCTCACCGTTTCGGCGAAGACGGGCAAGGGCGTGGATATGATCTTGCAAGTCGCCTTTGAGCTGCGTGAGGCGTGGGACCGTCGCGTGGCGACCGGCGAGCTAAACCGCTGGTTCGAGCATGCGATCGAGGCCAACCCGCCGCCGGCGCCAAAAGGGAAGCGCATCAAGCTTCGCTACATTACACAAGTGAAAACCCGCCCGCCGAGCTTCGTCGTCTTCGGCAATCGCACGGATGAGCTCCCCGAAAGCTATCGGCGCTATCTGTTGAACGCCTTACGCCGCGACTTGAAGCTGGGTGCAGTTCCCATGCGGCTGGACTTTCGTGGGCGGGGCAATCCGTTCGATCGCCAGAGATCCGGGTCGCGCTAAGCCAAATTTTACCCTTTTCCGGCTACCAGTCGGAACAGTGAGATTATGCCCGAGTGGATCGGGCCGGGGATTGAGCATTGGACGACGGGCTGCCGGATATCGTCGATTGGGCGCTTTTCGAGAAGAATCGCGCGGAGCTGGGACCGGGTTTTATCCGGATCCTCAGCTATTTCCGCGAGGATGGAGCAAAATCGCTCGCCCAGATCGAACAGGCAATGCGCGAGGAGAATACGACCGCGCTCGTCATTCCCGCGCACACAATCAAGGGCGAAGCGCGCCAACTCGGCGCGGAGCCGCTGGCCAAGATCGCCGAGCTCATCGAATCAACGGCCCGGCTGTGCATCGAGACCCACCAATTCCCTAACGAGCTGATCGCGAGCGTCGTCGAACTTCGCAAATTGTTCACTCAGACCGTTGAGCTGTTCGATAAAGCGACCAACCCCCTGGTGTCGCGGCAGCAAGGACCGGCCGGCTTCGGCCGCAAGGTCAACAACCAGGGTTTCGGACGGATTTAGTCCTTCGCCGGCTCGCTTTGCAGCTGGACATAATTCTGCAGGCCCATCCGGGCGATCATCTCGAACTGCTGTTCCAGCGTGTCGATATGCTGCTCCTCATTCTCGAGGATTTCCGAGAAGAGGTCCCGTGACACGTAATCCTTGACCTTCTCGCAATGCGCAATCGCGCCCTTGAGCTGGTTCAGCGCTTGAAGCTCCAGCTCCATGTCGCCCCGCAGGATCTCTTCGACATTCTCGCCGATGTGAAGCCGGTCCAGCTTCTGGAAGTTGGGCAGGCCGTCGAGGAACAATATGCGCTCGGCGAGCCGGTCCGCATGCTTCATCTCGTCGATGGATTCCGATCTTTCGAATTCTGCGAGCTTGTGGACGCCCCAATTATCGAGAAGCCGATAGTGCAGCCAATATTGATTGGTCGCGGTGAGCTCATTCTTGAGCGCTTCGTTGAGCAGCCCGATGACCTTGGGGTCGCCTTTCATCCCGGTCTCCGTCTCGTCGCCGAAGGCCGATGCGCTGTGGGGACTAAAGCGTCAAGTCAGGCGACGGCGCGGAGGTGCGGGCGCTTACCGGATTCCTCCTCGATGATTTCCTGCGCATAATCGAGGCAGCAGCCGCACTGCGGTTCGCAATCGTAATGAGCATAGGCGACTTCGGGCGTGCGGGCGCCCTTCCGCGCCGCCTCGCGGACCTCGTTTTCGGTGATGGCATTGCAAACGCAGACGATCATGGAACGCATATATCGATAATGCGACTTATTCGCAAGACGGAGTCGTTGCTATCACCTTTGAAAGTAAGCTTTCCTCGGTCCGCCGAGAGGACTAAAGGCCGCTCCGCTTCTGGAGTCGAAGGGAGCGTATCATGAGCGTTGCGATCATAGCTCTCGCCCTTGCCGCCGCGGCGGCCGAGGAACACGGACCATATTGCGAAGTCCAGGGAGACAAGCTCGTTCCGACAGGTCAGGTGTCGGCCGAGAAGCTGGACTGGTACAACAGCGACAAGCCCGTCGTTTTCAGCAAGAAGAAGTACATCAAGTACGGGATGCCGCAGATCATGGGCATCGACGATCTGCAATATTGGCAGACGAAGGATAAGGTGCCCGTGATGCTCAAGGCAGGCGGAAATTACCGCGACATCATCTACGTCCAATCCTCGACCACGCTCTGCGAATTTCAGCCGTACCGGATCGTGAAATAGGCCTCTAGCGAGACTTCCGCTTCATCAGCTTGAGGCCGGACCACGTCGCATCGACGGCGCAGACCTTCACGTCGACGAGGCCCATCGGCAGGCAGACATCGCGGACCACGTCTTCGGTGACGTCGGTCCGGACCTTCGACGCCTTCTTGGGCCAGCTGACCCAGATGAAGCCGGAGGGTGCAAGCAGCGGCAGGAGTTGATGAAGGTTGCTTTCCAGCGCCGCCCGCCCTGTGATGAAGACGTGCGCGGCATCGATCGGAGCTTCGGGACCGTCCAGCAGCTGAAGTAGCAGTCCCTCCGCCTCAATCTCCTCGCGAGCGCTCGCCGGCATTCCGTCCCACCAAACGCGCATGCCGTCCTTGAGCGACAGTTTTTTCGCCAGCGGCGTTCCGGAATAGCCCGCGGTCATTGCTCGAATAAGACGCCCAGGCGTTCGGCCTGTTCTTGAAGCCGTTTGTCGTGGGTCAGCAGGCGGCCCTCCGGCAAAGCCCGTGCCGATGCGAGCAAATGTGCATCGACATAGCCGATGCCCGTGCCCGCCAGATCCGCCGACGAGATCAATTCATGGACGTCCGCGGGCGACACCAATGGCCCGCTCGGCAAATCGAGAAGCTCATCGATGACGGGATCTTGCTTCGGAAGACCGCTCAAAAGCAGCTCCCCCAACACGCTCGAATGAAGCAGGCCCAACTTGTTCTCGAGCAGTGCGGGAATCGCGGTGTCCCGACCCCGGAAGTGATCAATCCAGGCGGACGTGTCGATGACGATCATTCAGGCGGGAAGCGTCGCCTTGGCGGCGCAACAAGATTTGGATAGGCTCCCTTCATTCGTGCCAAGCGACGACCCGCCTCGCGCTGTCGCATTTCTTCGAGAGCACGTCGCACAAGGGCATTGGTTTCGCGCACGCCCGTGTATTCACGGAGGTCGTCTAGGACGTCATCGTCAAGATTGAGCGTCGTGCGCATGCATCATTGATAGCATCAATTGATGCTGCCTTCAATGCATCACAACTCCGGCGGCAGCTCGTCGCCCATCAGGTTGGGGAAGAAGCCCTCATGCGCTGCGCGGAGGACTTCGAGGCTGACCGATTGCGTGCCGCCGCGATCGACCAGGTCGAAGACGAGCGCGTTTCCGCCCGTCGTTCCGATCGGCACGGCAAATAATTGCGCTTCATTCGCCAGAGCCCGCACGCGATCCGGATCACGCGTGGTAACCACGTAGCGACCTTGGTCCTCGCCGAACAGGATCGCGCCGGGGTTGGGAATTTGCGCAACGACGGTCATGGTCATGCCGATATTGCCGGCCAGCGCCATTTCGGCGGCCGTAACGGCCGCGCCGCCGTCCGAGCAATCGTGGACAGCGGTGACGAGGCCTTCAACGATGAGTCGGCGGATGCATTCGCCCGCGCGCTTCTCGGCGGCAAGGTCGACTGCCGGCGGCGTGCCTTCGCGGCGGCCGTGGATGACCTCCAGCCAGAGCGACTGGCCGACGTGGCTGTCGCTATGGCCGATGAGGATGAGTTGCTCGCCCTCCGCCTTGAATCCGATCGTCGCGCTCTTCTCCCAATCCGCAAGCAATCCCACCCCGCCGATCGCGGGGGTCGGGAGAATGGCGAGGCTCGACCCATCCTCATTCTTGGTTTCGTTGTAGAGGCTGACGTTGCCGCTCACGACCGGAAAATCGAGCGCGCGGCAGGCTTCGGCCATACCTTCGACACAGCCCACGAACTGGCCCATGATTTCGGGCCGCTGCGGGTTACCGAAGTTCAGGCAGTTGGTGATGGCCAGAGGCTTTGCTCCGACCGCGCAGAGATTGCGATAGGCTTCGGCAACCGCCTGTTTCCCGCCATCGTACGGGTCAGCGTAGCAATAGCGCGGCGTGCAATCAGTGGTAATCGCCAGCGCCTTTTTCGAGCCATGGATGCGCACCACCGCCGCATCGCCGCCGGGCCGCTGCACCGTGTCCGCGCCGACCGACTGGTCATATTGCTGCCAAACCCACCGCCGCGATGCGATGTTGGGCGATGCCATCAGCTTCAACAGGTCCGCCGCAATGTCGGCACTCTCGGGGATGTCGGCCAGCGGCTCCGGGGCCTTCGGGATCGCATAAGGACGCTCGTAAAGCGGCGCCTCGTCCGCGAGCGGCCCCAACGGAATGTCGCAGACGACCTCGCCGTTGAACTCGAGCACCATATGGCCCGTGTCGGTCACCTCGCCAATGACCGCAAAGTCGAGCTCCCACTTGCGGAAGATCGCTCCGGCCTCGGCCTCGCGGCCGGGCTTCAGGACCATGAGCATGCGTTCCTGGCTTTCGGAAAGCATCATCTCGTACGGCGTCATGCCCTCTTCGCGGCACGGCACCTTGTTCATGTCGAGCCGGATTCCGGCGCCGCCCTTCGATGCCATCTCGACCGATGAGCTGGTGAGTCCGGCGGCTCCCATGTCCTGGATGGCGACGATCGCGTCCGTCGCCATCAGCTCGAGACAGGCCTCGATCAGCAATTTCTCGGTGAACGGATCGCCGACCTGCACGGTCGGGCGTTTCTCGTCGCTGTCCTCATCGAAGTCGGCGCTGGCCATGGTCGCGCCGTGGATTCCGTCACGGCCGGTTTTCGATCCGACGTAAACGATCGGATTTCCGATGCCCGTGGCCGCCGAGTAAAAGATCTTGTCGGTCTTCGCGACCCCGACCGTCATCGCATTGACGAGGATGTTCCCGTCATAAGCTTCGTCGAAATTCACCTCGCCGCCGACGGTGGGTACGCCGACGCAATTGCCGTAACCGCCGATCCCGGCGACCACGCCCGCGACGAGGTGACGCGTCTTCGGATGATCCGGGCGACCGAAACGCAGTGCATTCATGTTCGCCACCGGCCGGGCGCCCATCGTGAACACATCGCGCAAAATTCCGCCGACGCCCGTCGCCGCACCCTGGTAGGGTTCGATGTATGAAGGATGGTTGTGGCTCTCCATCTTGAAGATCGCGGCGTCGCCGTCGCCGATATCGATGACGCCCGCATTCTCGCCCGGGCCCTGGATCACCCACGGTGCTTCCGTCGGCAGTTTCTTCAGATGGATACGCGAGCTTTTGTAGCTGCAATGTTCCGACCACATGACCGAGAAGATGCCGAGCTCGACGAGGTTGGGCTCGCGGCCGAGCGCCTTGAGGATGCGCTGATATTCTTCATCGCTGAGCCCATGTTCGGCGACGGTTTCGGGGGTGATGCGGGAAGCTTCGAGCACGTCCATGCGGCGCGCCTTAGCGTTGTCGGCGAAGCGCCGCTAGCGCTCGACCGGCCGGTTTGGAGCGACTCCGGTAACGGCGGTAAGAAGCGCGCGGGGGCGGGACTCGCGAAGGAGACCGGCAATGGTGAACCCAATTCCCGAAGGCTATCGCAATGTGAACGTCATCCTGACGGTAGATGACGGCGCGAAGGCGATCGATTTCTACAAGCAGGCTTTCGGTGCGCGCGAGATTTCGCGTCTGCCGATGGGCGACAAGATCGGCCACGCCGAGCTGCAGATCGGCGACACCCGGATCATGCTCAACGACGAATTCCCGGATCACGGCAACCTTGGCCCGAACTCACGCGGCGGAACGACGGTCGGCCTCATCATCTACACCGACAATGTCGACACGGCCTTCAAGAAGGCCGTTGAGGCTGGCGGCAAGGAAACCATGCCGGTCCAGGATCAATTCTGGGGCGACCGGATGGGAACTTTGACGGACCCATTTGGACACAAGTGGAGCATCGCGACGCATGTCGAAGATGTGTCGCCCGAAGAATTCCCGGCGAGGATGGCCGCTTCGCAACAGCAGCAGCAATCGCAGCCCGAAACAGTCTGAACGTATTAGATGTCGTGGCGAAGGTATTTTTCGCCTGACATGATGAGCGTTTGCGGCCTTCCGTCGATATAATCGGAGAAGGCCGCGCGCTCTGGAGTCCAGCTGTCCTCGCCGATCCGCCACATATTGTCGGCCATCGGGACTAAAGGCGTGTCCGTGCCAAGCCAAAGCTTTCCTCCCCGCTCGACCACGCGGAACGTGCCGAACCAGGGATTGTCATTGACGTAGCGCCCGGCCAGCCGGGCGAGTGCGGGGTCGGCCCTGGAGACTATTGGGGTGGAACCTTCGCGAACAAAGGTCCTGGGTCCCCAGTTGACCGCGATCACCCTGCCTTGCTGCCGCTCGAACATGAACACGTAATCGCGGAACTGCGGATGCGTCGTATGGAATATTTCGCCGCCCCAGGGCTGAAGCTGGCCGCTCTCGCCATTTGCGATCAAAGTCAGAGGCTCGCCGCTCGCGACGGTGAGGGTGACTCCCGGACCCGAATAACGGCCCACGTAAGCCGAAGCATTGGGGAGAGGAGGCTCGAGCGGCGGAGGCGCGGGGATCGGTCGTCCTGCTATCGCGTCCGTCATTGCATCGACGGCGAACCTCGTGAGCAATCGAGGCCGGTAGTCGGCGAAGGCCGTGATCGTCGAACTTGCGAAGGCGCCGACTCCGCTCGCTGTATCGATATGGAATGACGACGAGAAACTCAGCATCCCCCCTGTGTGATGGACGTAGGTTCGCGGGCCGTTGGTGACCTGCATCAAGCCGTTTCCGTAGGACATGCCCGGCGTGTCGCTGGGCACGAAGTGATGGGTGAATGCGGTCGCCTGTTGCGGACCAAGCCCAAGGCCGCCGCGGCCCTGCACGGCGTTGGCGAGCGAACGAAGGAAGCGATTCATCTCATCCGCGGTCGATGCGACGCTTCCGGCGCCGAAGGTCACGTCGACCCATGAAGCCGGAGCAAGCGCGGCTTCCCGAGCATAAGGAATGGCGTTGTTTTCGGCTTCGTAGCCTTGCGCGTAGAGCGCGCGATCGGCAGCGATGATCGCTCCGCGGCTCCGTGTCATTCCCAGTGGCCGCAGGACTCGTTCCTCGATCAACTGCCGAAGCGGCTTGCCGCCGAGATGCTCTGCGAGATTGCCGAGAATATGGTACGCCGTGTTCGAATAATGCCAATGCGCGCCCGGTGCGTAAGACGTCCAGAGGCCGCCGGCAGGGAAGGTTGGTGCATCGGACGGAAGACCCGCGACATGGTCGAGCAAGTGCTGGACCTGAATGCTATTGCCTCGGGGCAGCGGGATTTCCGGAAACACCGTGCTCAGCCGGTCGGTGAGTTTCAGTCTTCCTTCGGCTGCGAATTGGTGGATGACAGTTGAAGTCATCGACTTGCTGATCGATCCGATCTGGAAAAGCGTTTCCGGACCGATAGGTCTTTGCCCTTCGAGATCGGCAACGCCGAAGTTCAGGACAGTCTCGAAGCCGTTCGGGGCCGTTACCCCCAATGTCATTCCCGGCAGCGTGAAATGCCGCCGGTGAGCTTCTCCATAGGCGCGGATCGCATCGATCGCGCCACTGAACGCTGACTGCTGCGCGAATGCGGGCCCGGCGAGCTGCCCGGCGAAGGCAGCGCTCAAGGCACCAGTCGTGAATCCGCGCCTGCTGACCTGCATCGACTGGCGGCGGTCGAAGATCAGGCTTTGCAGCTCGTCGAAGCGTGGCCCGTCCGCACCACAATGATGCTCGGGCCCGCAGCGTTTCCAGTCACCGTATAGCCGCCGCCGGTCATCGGCTTGCCCGGTTCAGCCGCGACAACCTTCGTCGGATTGCCGTTCGGGTCGCTGCGAACGTTCGCCGTCTTGTCGTCCGACATCCAGTCGACATAAGCGACGCTGTTGTCGGCACAACGATAGACTTTGCTCGCGGCGATCGAGGGCGGGAGCTGCACAGCGGCATTCGCGGCTGCATTTGCAGCACCGTCGCCATCGCCTTCGGGCCCGGCGACAATGTTGTGGTTCTCCTTGCTGCAGCCGGCTAGCGCTGCGGCAGCGGCAAGGCAGAGGATCAGTGGCTTGCGAGTCATAGCGTCAGGGCCTTGCGCGGCTAGGCCGCCAGCCGTCAAGTGCGCATGCTTGCATGTTGTCGAAACGAGACATAGCTTCGTCGATGCAATGCCATATCAGGCCGGCAGCAGCGCACAGCGTATCCGCATCGGCCTGACCGGGCTTGGAATCGCGTTCCTCATTGTCCTCCTCGCCTCGGCGATCAGCCGATCCAGCCGTTCGGATAATGTGACAAACGCGGTGCAGCAGGCCGCGATGAATGAGCCCAGTGAGCCTTTGGCGGAGCTCGGAGTCGCACCGGGTGCATCGAGCACGAACGCCAGTACCAACAGCAGCAAGAAATGACTCGCGCGCGTTGGCGCGTGCCAGCGCTGGCCGTCGCGGTCATCTTGGCGGCTGCGGTGGCTTTTGCCGTGGTCAGTCGGCCGCCGGCATCCCTGCCGGCGCGGCCACCGTCCCAGCGTCCCGCGCTTCTCCTGCTTACCAGCCTTCCATTGATGTTCGGCGAGCAGTTCTCACTCAAGGGCGGCTCGCCAGCGCTGGCGGCGCTTGAGACTCGCTACCGCGTCGTCCCGATCAGCGTGACCGACGATTCCGATCTCGCCAAGGGACAAATCCTCCTCATGGCGCATCCGCTGGCGCAACCGCCGGAAGACCTGGTCGCGCTTGATGGGTGGGTACGGCGTGGAGGCCGGGTCATGCTGCTCGCGGATCCAATGTTGGAATGGCCGAGCGAACTTCCGCTCGGCGACCCCCTGCGGCCTCCGCCGATGTTCATGGACACCGGCCTCCTCGCGCATTGGGGCTTGAGGCTCGATGCGCCCGATGAGCGCGGTCCCGCCGGCCGCGAGCTTGGCGGATCGAGCGTCCGGACGCTTTCGCCGGGGGCGCTGTTCGGAGGTTGCGAGATCGGCCACGATCGCCTGGTCGCCCATTGCGCAATCGGCAAGGGCAAGGCGACGATCGTGGCTGACGCCGACCTGCTCGACGTCCAGCACGTGGACCAGGGCCGAACCCGAAACCTCGACGCGCTGCTGAGGGAATTGGCGATTCTTGAACGGGGATGATTCTCGTGCGAGTCGATAGACAACAGACTTATCCACAGATGGGAAAGGCCGGCCGAATATCGTCGAGCGCGTCTCGACTGGGCGTCGAAAGGCGCAGAAATCCGGGATTTTCCGGCTTTACCCACGGAATCCCATAAAATCCCATTGTATCCCGCACGCCGTTGAGTTACCAACACAGGCTGTAGCGCGGGGGCAGACCCTTAGATTCGAACCTGACGCGGTGCGTGTGACGACGCGCATCCGCGAGCGGTGGCCTGCGCGCTGCGAACGGGGAGTGTTTGGGCGTGGCGCTAGAGCATCTGTTTCAGGGCAGCGCACTGAACGCGGTCGATGCAAAGGGCCGCGTATCCATCCCGTCATTCCTGCGCAGCGTCATCGAGCGCCGCGGCGATGCCCGGACGATCACCCTTGCGAAGCACGAAGCCTTCCCCTGCCTCAGCGCATATGATCCCGCCTACGCCGCATTGAAGCATTCCAAGCTCGAGCGCCTGCTCGAGAAAGAAGAGACGAACCCCGACGCGCAGCTCGAATATCAGCAACGCAACCTGATGGCCTTCGCCGCCACCGAAGAGGTGCCATACGACAGCTCGGGACGGATCCTCTTCCCGCCGATGATGCGCCGCAAGGGCCAGATCGGCGACCTCGCCTTGTTCCTCGGCACGGGCGAGACGTTCCAGATCTGGAACCCGCAGCTGCTGCTCGACGACAAGCGTATTCCAGAAGACCTCAAGGACATTGCCCGCTTCCGCCTCGAAGAGAGGGGGCCTTCGTCATGACCAGCATCGGCACCAAAACGGCCCCACATGTGCCGGTGCTGGTCGGCGAGGTGATCGCCGCGCTCGCCATTCGCGAGGGTGAGACGGTCGTGGACGGCACTTTCGGAGCAGGCGGCTACACGCGCGCCATGCTCGGGGCGGGGGCGGGGCGAGT
>Ga0207674_10001624_pt1 | contig 28924 bp, 26 predicted proteins | sample KBSCornC72_FD_184303 | JGI IMG/M metagenome (GOLD analysis project Ga0207674, IMG submission 184303) | Corn rhizosphere microbial communities from Kellogg Biological Station, Michigan, USA - KBS Corn C7-2 (SPAdes) (version 2) | ecosystem: Host-associated > Plants > Roots > Rhizosphere > Soil ...
GCATCGTCGACACCAAGATTACAGATATCCATAATTGATAAGCCGTGCACTGTTACCGCAAGTACTACCGGCTTCAAACGGGCGCCATGACACGCCGTGCACTCACGCTCGCGCATAAAGCGCTCGATATCTTTGCGCATGAATTCGCTATCTGTTTCGGTGTGGCGTCGCTCGAGATTTGGAATTACACCCTCATAGGTTGAATCGTAGTAACGGCCGCCGCCCTGCAGTTCGATGCGATATTTTTCGTTGCCTGTGCCATAGAGCACTTTCTGCAGATCCTCAGGCTTTAAGTCTTTCACTGGCACTTGCAAACTAAATCCATGCGCGTCCGCAACGGCGCTCAAACGTTTCATATACCACGCGTCGCTCGTTACACGGTTATACGGGCGAATCGCGCCTTCGGCAATAGTAAGGTTGGGATTAAATACGAGATCGGGATCGACTTCGAGACGGCTTCCCAGCCCGGTACATACTGGGCATGCACCCTGTGGCGCATTAAAGCTAAAGAGGCGGGGTTCGAGTTCTGGAATATCTTCGCCTGGGTGATCGACACAAGCGTAGCGCTGACTGTATGTGTGAATCTCGTTGCTATCCGCATCAAGCAGCTGCACGACGCCGCCGGCGATTTCGAGTGACTGTTCGACAGATTGCGTCACACGAGTGACGGCATCTGGGCGGACGATTAAACGGTCGACGACAATTTCGATATCGTGCTTGTAACTTTTTTGGAGCTCTGGGAATTCATCGAGTGCGTAAATTACGCCGTCAACACGGGTACGTGCAAATCCGGTGCGCATGTACTGCTCCGGAATATGTGCAAATTCGCCTTTTTTCTGGTTCACAACTGGCGCAAGCACCATTACCTTTGTGCCTTCGGGCAAGCGCATAATTTCATCAATAATTGCCTGGGCAGTGCGACGGTGGACTGGTTTGCCACAAACTGGGCAGTGCGGTACACCGATTCGTGCATAGAGCAAGCGCATATAATCGTAAATTTCCGTCACCGTGGCTACGGTACTGCGTGGATTGCGGCTTGTTGATTTTTGATCAATAGAGATTGCTGGACTCAGACCATCGATGCTATCGACATCTGGCTTATCCATAATCCCCAAGAACTGCCGCGCATAACTTGACAGGCTCTCTACGTAACGTCGCTGACCTTCAGCATAAATAGTATCAAACACAAGCGAAGACTTTCCACTACCAGATAGTCCCGTTACTACAACTAATTTGTCGCGAGGAATCTCAATATCAATATTCTTGAGGTTATGCTCGCGCGCGCCTTTTACTCGAATCATTTCCGACATCGAACTAATTATACACTAAAATCATAATTTTTTCCATATGCTTACGCTTATTTTTTATAATCTATACTGTATGTGCTTAAAAACAATATTGCTTATACGTCATATATAGTTTATGATGATATCAAACAGAGGTTGGTATTCATGAAAAAAGATTTTATTCCCCCACTAGTTAGTCTCGTGGCAGTGCTTGCGATTACCCAAGGCAAGTTCACATCATCACTGGTTAATCTGCTCATTGCAGGGGTTATTCCTGGCACCTCACTCATCTTGCCATCATGGACTATGATAGCTATTTACTGTCTTGCTATTACGGCCATCGTTACGCTTTATCTTGAGGGTACATTTGGCAAAGTCCGTATTCATCGCACCGCAAAACAGCACAAGCGCCAGCTGCCACGACGCCGCTTTACTAGTATCTAGTTATCTTCAGCGGGTAATACTGATTCAATCCAGAGTTGAATTTCCTGTAGTATATATTGATGATTCTCTTTAGCATCAGCGCTGAGACGCTGCAATGATTTCAATACTTTTGGCAGCTGTTTATGCAAATGTTCGCTTCGCCATTGTTCCCAAGTGCCCGCTTCACTACTAGATAATGTTTTCGGGTAGTTGCGGGCTTTAAAGTGGAGCAGTAATGGTGTAAGTCTCTCATCGACAAATTCTGGATGGAAGTCTGCAAGTTCACGTTCGGTGGCACTGCGCACTGTCTCGACTCGTAATCGGTCACGATCATTCAAGAATCCGTCATATAACTGCGCCTCTGGATCGGTGCTTGGCGCGAATTCTCGTTTACGTTCGAAGATACTACGTAATCTTTCAGCAAACTCAGGATGGGCGAGCAGCAATTTCATGTGGCTCGACACCGTCTCGTTATCGAGCCCTATTTTTTGCCATCCATTGCCTTGCTCGAGCACTCCAAGTGGTGCGACAGCTGGACATCGGTTATATTGTAGTACCTTTACCGGCAGTGGTACAAACTCCTCATTTTTTCGTTCTTCCCAGCTTGCAAACACAATCTTTGCAAGGTCTTTCTCGCTCATAGCTACAAAGTCTTGCGGGTCGTAGCGCAAATCAAATACCAGCGTGTTACCGTTTGGTGCTGGCGCAATTGGGAATGCCACTGTTGTTTTATTCCATATGCTATCGTAACGGCCACTTGTATATAGGAAAGGCTTTTTGTCATCAAGGTTAACGAGTTGCTGAACCTCTTTTTTACCTCGTATCTTCAGTAGGTACTGTAATAATTGAGGCTGAGCACTAGCAATCAGCTTCGTTACATCAATTAATGCATCTACATCGCTGAGTGCATCGTGCGCATTTTCGTGCGCAATCCCGTTCGCTTTTGTGATTAATTCCAAGCGATTCGTTGGCTTCCCTTCACCATCTACAGGCCAATTAATACCTTCGGGCCGAAGTGCACGAGTCATACGGACGACATCAAGTAGATCCCAGCGTGAGCGACCATCTTTATATGTCCACTCATATGGATCATAAAAATTACGCCAAAACAGATGACGTATAAATTCATCGTCAAATCGTACATTATTAAACCCAACCGCAATTGTACCGGGTGTGAATATTTCTTCGTTTAAAATCTTTGCAAATTGCGCTTCGGTATACCCTTCGTCGACCGTTTTCTGAGGTGAGATGCCCGTCACTAAGAGAGCCTCGGGGCTGGGAATTGTGTCGTCGTTCAGCGCAACTAAAACATTGTACGGCTCGCCAATTGGGTTGAAATCCATGTCGGTCCGACGCCCTGCGAACTGCATTATTCGGTCATCGCGCGCAGATAAGCCGCTGGTTTCAAGATCGTAAAAGAAAAAAGTATTCGACATATACCTATAGCATAACAAAAAACACGCCATCGGGCGCGTATTAACAATGTGGTATTCAGCTGGATAGAAGATACCATGTCCGCCGCCAGCCGGAGCCGGCCCCCGGAAGGGGGGTCGACTCGGCCGGCGGCGCGACGCCACGTCGTGAACGTGGGTGGCGCCGGGCGCCGGGGATCGAGCGTGCAGCTCGACCCCGGCGCCGCGGCGGTGGTGCCCGTCGACAGTGGCGGCCTGCGCGGATGCAGGCCGGCGCCGGCCGGGCCTCTCGGGTCCGATGTCGACGGTCGTGCGGGGCCTCAGCCCTTGGGTCTTCGGTTCATGATGCCTCCTCAGTGTGCAGACAGCCGTAGGTGGCCGCGCCGCGAGATCAGAACGTCTGCTGGGGGATGTAGCGGTTGGTCTGCTGCGGATGTCGCATCGTCTTCATCCTTTCGGGTGTCGAAGGGGGTCGACTCTGTCTGGGGCCGTCGCACGGCCAGGGGTCGACAAAAACTGAGAAGTTCCAGGGCAGGACCCCTTAGGTGAACCCTACAGGGTAACGCAACGGATGTCCCTTCGTCGGGTCATCAAACTGAGAGCGGGCCCGGGCATGGGCCACTCGGAAGCGCCTCTCGTAGCTCGCCGTGGCTACGTAAGGGCTGTTTACATACCAATAGATTGATATATAAGCAGCCCTTACGTAACACGCTAGGCAAACTGGCAGTATCTTCTATCCAACTTTTTAAGGACCTTGTGGGTTATACACCTCACACAAAGTTCGTTTTTTATGTTAACACTTAGGTGCAATAAAGTCAACACTATTTTTTAAAATTGTAATAAAATATGTACACTGCCCATTCTCTGCTCCAACCAAACACTCGCATGAGTAAAAAGACGATGCTTTGATGTGGGTACAGATACTACTGTTCGACAAGCGTCATTTCTTTGCCGTCAATCTCGATGATACTCTCACCCGTCGCACCCATGCGGCGCAGTTCATGCGTGATACCGAGGCGACGCATAATATCGCGTAGACGATTAACGTTCTCGTACAGCTCATAGTTCGTGCGGCGTGCAAACTTCTCAATCTTTTCACCGCGTATATGATATATAGCACTCGCTTCATCAAACGTTACTTCCCAGTGATCGGATAACGACTCAGCACTCAGCGTAATTACTGGTGTTTCATCCAATTCTTCATCGTTAGGAGTCAACGCGCGAACCGCGGTAACTTCACGGCGCAATCCACGAAGGAGTTCAGTAAGTCCTTGATGCGCCGAAGAAGCAATAGCGTAGATTTCGCCGTTTTCACGCATTACCGACTTCAGTGACTGCCTCTGCATTTCAATAATATCCTCGTCCAAACCATCACATTTTGTAAGTGCAACGATTTCTGGACGGTTGATCAGGTCCGCACTATATGTTTCAAGTTCACGGCGGATTGCCATATAGCTTCCAGCGATATCCTCACTGTATGCATCAATGAGATGAAGCAGTACTGCTGTGCGCTCAACATGGCGTAGGAATTTATCGCCAAGCCCTTTGCCTTCACTTGCGCCTTCGATTAGTCCTGGAATATCAGCGATGAGAAGATGTCCGTCGTCAATGTCTGCAACGCCAAGGTTTGGCGTAAGTGTAGTAAATGCGTAATCGGCAATCTCGGGCCGTGCGTTTGTCACAACTGACAGGAACGTTGACTTGCCGGCATTTGGGAATCCCACAAGCCCGACATCTGCCAAGAGTTTTAGCTCAAGCTCAGCCTCGAACGACTCGCCCATTTCTCCGAGTTCTGCAATGCGAGGCGCCTGACGTACGCTGGATTTAAAGTGTGCATTGCCAAATCCACCGTCACCGCCCTTTGCGATAACTACTTCTTGGCCTGGTTTTACAAGATCAGCAATTACTGCACCGTTACGGCGCACTAGCGTACCAACCGGGACCTTCACGATTAGTGGCTTGCCCATACGCCCAGCTTTTCTCGCGCCAGCACCGTTTATGCCATTGTTTGCAATTAAACGTGGTTGGTAACGAAAGCTAAGGAGGGTGTTTAGCTGCTCGGTTGCGAGGAAAATAACATCGCCGCCTTTACCGCCATCACCGCCGTCTGGACCACCCTTATCGACATAAATCTCATGACGAAAACTAACGGCTCCATCGCCGCCTTTACCAGCCTGCACGGTTACGGTTGCGGTATCTACAAACATATTATTTAATTATAGCAAAAACGCCCTTCAATTAATAGAGGTGTTTTATGTTCATTAAGAATTATCCTAGTGGATGTAGTTGTAATAACCACTCACCGCTTCGCTCCACGGAATATCACCGTGACCAACGCGGGCGAAACCACCACCGAATCGATACCCATTCATTTCGCTAATCGTCACTGAAACACCGGGATTAACTGATTCCACGATTGAAACGTGGCCATAGCCTCCACCGTTCTGCATCACTGCGCCAGGTGTAGGGTTGCCGTCGACAAGATAGCCAGCCTGACGTGCATATGAAGCCCATGAGCTTGCATTACCCCAGAAGCTACCAACTGGCATACCAAGCTGCAGACGTCGCTCGTAAGCATACCATGTACAGTTACCCCACGCATATCGATTACCCACCGAAGCTTTTGCAAGATAGGCGTTGCCGTAGCCGCCGCTATAGCTACCACCTCCGCCTGTTATAGGAGCTACATACCCAGGGCGCTCGTTGTTTGGGAGTACGGCGCCAGGGAGAATAAGTTGTGTACCTACTGTCGGGTTACCCGTTAGCTCAAGGTCATTAAAGGCAACAATACTTGCACGGTCAGCGCCGTACTTAGTGACAATACTATCGAGGGTGTCATCTGATTTAACAGTGTAAAGCACGCCATCAGTAGGTAAGATCGTCAGTCTTTGACCAGGTGTTAGCGCTTCTGAAGTAAGGTTATTGCCCCATTCGATTGTCTGTGCAGAAATACCATATTTAGCGGCAACTGACGGAACATTATCACCCGCGCCCGCTACATAGTACTGCAGCGTGCGACCATCAGCGGTAGGCTGGATAATCTGCGGCTTACTAATAACATTCGAGTTGGTTTGCGCCAAAACACTCTCTACAGATAACGTCTGTGAAAGGTTGGCAACGTTATTACTGATAGGCATATCTGTGCTTTCAGCAAGCGATGATGCGAGGTCGGTTGCGACAAGTTGGTCAACAGGCACATTTTGCGCTGTCTGTGCCTGGTTTTGCTGCGTTGATGCGCCATTTGAAGCATCAGCAAGGGCCCTTTGATTGACAGGTGGATGGTACGCCAGGGCAATCATTGAGATGATTAACAAGAAGATGCCAAGATAACTGGCAATAGTGGTGCCTGAAATAGAGCCTCGCGCCCGACTAGACTTTACAGCCTGCTGGGCGTTAGAAGATTCGTGCAAAGATGACCGACGAATCGTCATGTCAACAGATTGATTACGAATAATCTTTCTCCTTAGAGACCTATTACTAGATCCTTTCTACCTCACTTTGTCTTTCTCTCGCAAAGACGAGACAGGAACGCTCGTGTCGACCGATATTATTAATTACTATTAAATATGTAGCTATTCGGCGTCCGTAACGACATTTAAAGGTAGGCACCATTGCAACGTTTTGATGTTCCCACTTGCTGTTAGCCTATGCTAACCAGAGCGGCAATGTGCTTATACTAGCGTACCAAATAGCCCATATTTGGTCAAGCAAATCAAGGCAGCCACCCCTGTTAGGGAATTGTTAAACAGCCCCACAAAGCACTTGACAATGATCTTTAATGTTCTGCTCGTGCTCCGCCTCCGTTTTACCAAAATACATCGCTCCACCGCCTTCATCCCCAGCAATAAAGTATAGATAATCAGTTGAAGCCGGATTTGCAGCCGCCTTTAGTGCATATTCACTCGGTGAGGCAATTGGCCCTGGTGGCAGCCCTCTATATAGACGTGTATTGTATGGGGAATCAAGGTTTGGGGTTGGTGAAGCTCCTGTAAGCCCTGCTGCGTAAATAAATGTGACATCCGACCCTAATGCCATACCTAGGGCAAGACGACTATAAAATACCTGAGCTACTTTTTGCTGATTTTCATAACATAGGGTCTGTTTGGCACTGCTGAGGCTGTCACAGCTCAGCTCACGCTGAATGATCGATGCAAGTGTAATACCCTGATACAAGCTCAACCCATGCATCCTATATCCGGCGACCAGACTATTCTTCTCGACGACTTTCTCCATTTCACTGAATGAGTCCTTTAGCGCTTCTGCTGGGCCAGAATCAGTATTGATGTAGTATGTATCACCATATACATATCCTTCAAGCGATGTGCCTGTAGGTTTGTCGGCAAATAGGGGGCTATCGTACCTGGCGCCGAGGGCTGCTGTGATATCCGAGTCGCTAAATCCTGCCGCCTCGAGACTCCCGCGAACTGAGAAGTCTTTTTCATCTTCTTTGAGATTTTTTAACTTTTCGATTGTAGCGCCGGGGTAGAATGTTACCGATTTGAAATCGTGGCATCCACCTGTGAGTTTTTTGAGGATTTCTGTCGATGACTCACTTGGCATCAGATTGCATGACCCTTGCTTGAGCTTGCTTGATTCATGATGGAGGTATGCATATATCTGCAATGCCAATGAGCTGCGAATCAATTTGCGCTCTTCAAGCCGACCACTAACAAAGCTGAATGAGCTGCCCCCATTAATTTGTACCTGCTGAACTGTTTTATCATGTGTATTAACTGGGGTAAGAGCATTGACATACCAGAGATATCCGGCAGCAGCTACCGCAACTAAAAATACAATAATCCCCGTCGCCCACCACATCCAACGGCGTTTTTTTACTACTGAAAGGGGCATATTCTCTGCAGATTGTGCTGTCGGCGGCGCTACGGGAGAGTTAGTTGTGGGAAGTACGAACTGCGACTGTGGCACAACAGGCTGCGGTCGCGTCGGAGGTTGCTGAAATTGTGGATTCGGCGAAGATTGTGACCCAATGGGGCGGGCAGGGCGAGGTTGCTGCGATGGTCGCTTAAAGCCGTCCATTAATGGTTCTCCAGATAATCTTCTAAAATAAAGCTCGCGGCGAGAGCATCAATGTCCCCCTTTTCGAACGGTCTTCCCTGGCGCTTGAGTGTTTCTTCTGCTTTTACACTTGTGAGCGATTCATCCTGAAAAACGATTTCTGGCGCAATATCGACAAGCAACTCGGCAAATGCCTCAACATATTCGGTCTGTTTTGTTGGCTCACCGGATTGGTTGCGCGGATAGCCAATCACGACAATATCAATGTTTTCGTATGAGATAATCTCGGCGATACGCTTGAGCTCATTGCCATCCACAATAATCGTCTCGTACGCGATGGCAATTTTAATGGAGCTATCGGCAATAGCAACCCCTATGCGCCGTTCGCCAACATCAAGTGCAAGGAAGTTCTGCTTAGCCATTCACCTTAAACTCAACGTGAATTTTGTTCACGTCATTGGGCGCAGAATTTACCCAGAATGGCGAGAACTTAATATCAACATTTTCGACGCCATTGATATTCTGGACGTAGCTCTGGATTTCGCCGAGTCGCTTACCCTTTGCATATTCCTGAAGCGCCCTATCATCAATCTTCGGGCCAATTTTACCATTGGTGGTAATGTTGGCGGTAAAGCCACTCTCCACTGCGTTTACGTTGGTGAATGACACACCCTTTACGCCATTGTCGTAGACCTTTTGGTTGTTTTGACCATCAATCTGCTGCGCAAAGTACGCGTCAAGGAATGTACCGAGTTCTTTCTTAGGTACAGCCGTCATAGAGAACGTCACACTACCCGCGAGCGCACCCTTGCCACTGTCCGTTTGGGCGCCGACCGCCGGGCTGGGCTTAACTGCGCTTGTGTCGCTCTTAAAACTACCGTCAATCACGATATAATCACTGCCAAATGCATCTTGAAGAGATTTCTTTGCGGTGTCGTTATCCGAACTACTGAGGATATTATTCGAAACCGTATCAACGTCGCTTTGTTGAACAACCTGAACCGTTTTGTCTGTACCACCGCTTGCAGATCCTTGGGCTGTTACACTACCGCCGGCAACAGTGAAGTTGCCAGACGTATTATATACCGCACCACTTGCACTTGCGATAATCGGGACACTGCCAGATTTATAAACAATACAGCCGTTACCGACATGATCATACGCAAATGATGCCGCTGATCCAGTTGTGTATTCATTGCTATTCGCCGTAAGCGTAGTGCCCGAAGGTACGCCTGATGGCGTGCTCAGTCCAGGCACGCAGGTCTGCATTACAACAGTACCCGAAGCTTTGTCGCCTACATTTTTAGTGCCCGTTGCAGTAAATGGCACCGATACATCTTTCTTTACTGTCTTTGTTAAGGATTTTACTGTGCCATCGTGCAAGCTTGTTTGGGTACTGTCACCCATCTTAACGAGTGTATTTAGTGAACTATCCGATGTGCGCGCAGTAATTGTAATTTTAGCAGCGGGTGCAAATACAATCGCCCAGACTAAGAAGCCAATAAGCAGTACAACTGCGGCACCAATTAAAAATAGTTTCTTACGAAATTTATCAAAGTTTGGAATTTTGATTCCACGCCCGCCTGCAGATCGCGGAACAGCTGGAGTGGCCCTAATAGGTCGTACTGGTGCCTTTGCATCCATACCCTGTCCCAAATCATCACCCACTGCAGCGGCAGCAACTGCGTCATCGAGACTTGATTTGCCAAGCCCGCTCGGCGTGGCGGCCACATCACTACCATCAATTACATCTTCACCGTCATCGATATCAATCGCTGGGATTTCAGCAATTTCAGGTTTACTCTGAAGGTTTTTTGCGACAGGGATCTTTGCACTCCCTGCAAGCGCCGTAAGTGCCGCATTACTCGAAATAAGTACGAGATGTTTGCCTGCTTGGTCAGCTGCACGCTGGACAAGCTTTAGGTTTACCGCACTCTGAATAGCTCCAATCCGCTTTGGCGGAACAAGCGCAACAATTTTGTGATCGCTTGCGCGCACCTTACCGATTATGGCGGTGATATCGTCTTCAGTATCGATATAGATGACGTCTTTTTGCATGCTACCCCAGTTAGTTATATACGGAGCATTCGATTGAGCTTGTCGCGCAATGAACCCGTTTCGCTTGTCCCAATTATTGTATCATACCCGACACGCAGCAGCCCCATCGCTGTAATGAAGGTATGATCATTTGCTTCACCGGTAATATCCGACATACCGACTACATCGGTTGGCTTGATATGGTGTACGGAAGGCTTCTTAGTAAAAGGAAGGTCTTTATACCATTCTCGCTGTTCAAGTGCTGTCATAAGCTGCTCGAGACTTGCCCCACCACCACAAAGTAATATTCGAGATGGGAGGTGATCGACAGAATCAAACTCACTCAGCGCAAGCTCAACGCCCGCAAGCCAAACATCGAGTGTTTTATCAACTGCCTTCGCGACATCTTTTTTAACTGAAGCTTTCACCTTGTCGTCGCCTACATTTACCTTGAGCTTCTCGGCCTGTTCGTAAGGAATTTCAAGCTCTGTCGCAATGGTATTTGTGAAACTGCGTCCGCCGATGCCAAACATTTTTGTGCCTTCAACACCACCATCATTCACAACGGCAATATCGGTAGTGCCGCCACCAACGTCGGCTAAAATTGCTGTAAAGGCGCTATCAACATCAGTACCGAGAACGCTACGGCTTACCGCAAATGGCTCCGCGGCAACTGCTACAAGCTCTAGATCAAGCTCATCGGCAACCTTTTCGAGTGCGCCGATATGCACCATTGGTGCAAATGCAGTGTAAATCTGCACCGCAACGTCTTTACCCTGGAATCCGATAGGGTTACTCACTTTGTACCCATCAATGTGGATGCTGACAAGCGCAGAGTTCACGAGCTTTACTTCGACGTCATCATTACCTGTTTCAAGCGCAATTTGTTTCTGAGCTTTTGCAGCAGCGCGGTCTTGGACTTTCTCAATAATGAATTCCATCTCGTTTTCGTCGAGTGGACGATCTGGCTGCGGGCGACGGTAGCGGATTGTATTCGTTACACCCTTTACCAGCTCGCCAGCAATGCCAATTACGCAGCGCTTTGCCTGCAAGCCAGCCGCTTCTTCGGCATGAGCTAGCGCTTCTTCACAATTACGTACAACACCGGCGATATCAGCAATCGCACCAGCATGCATGTCACCAAGCTCCTGGTGTGACTTACCGACACCAATAATTTCAAGTTGATCCCCAGAGACCTGAGCGATTAACGCCTTAACATACTCTGTACCAATATCAAGTCCGACAAGATAGTCTAACTGTGATTCTTTTGATTTATTAAGAATTTTATCAAAAACCATAATCATTGTTTATTATAGCACTTTTTGAAAATGCAAAACGATAATCAAGCCGTTTCGCTAGGAGACAAAAAAGGCACTTGCAACTGGGTTGTAGGGGTCCCCACCCGTCAATCGGGTGGGGACCGGCTGGTCATAGGAATATGTCACCGTGACCAGCATTGAGCGCCTCATGCTGCATGGCGGATAGCTCGCTCTGACCGGGGTTAGAACCCCACCCAAGGGAGGTTAGTCGGCGTGCGGATTGGGCCTCCGTTCTTCTTTCCCGTCTTCGGCTTAGGAGCCTTTTTGGGTACTTCCTTGGGGGGCGGCGGAGGCGTTGGCTCCTCGCTGGCACTCATACGATGGTTCCTTCCAGAGATGGAGATCAGGCATGCGGAGGCTATGCCCAATCTTGGATTCTATGATATACATTCACGCAGGTCAAGCTAGAGTAGCGGAGGGCTTAGTGGATACTTTCAGTCTATACGAGTACCGCTTTAATGCGGCGAATACCAGCGCTCGAAGCTTCTTCTTTAGTAATCTTGAACTTCTTGCCGCCCTCAGCGAGCTGGCCGGTATGATCGACATGTGGGCCGCCACAGATTTCGAGTGATGCTATGTGATCGCCTTCGCCCATCTGGTAGACCTTCACTTCCTCACCGTAGCGTTCACCAAATGGTCCGATGGCGCCCATATCAAGCGCTTTCTGGGTTGGATACTGTCTAAATGACACAGGGAGATCTTCGGCAATCCAGCCATTGACAAGTTCTTCAGCTCGCGCAATTTCTTCTGGGGTCATTTTGCGATCAATATTGAAATCGAAGCGGAGGCGCTCTTCTGTGATATTGCTCCCGTGCTGACGAAGTTCTGGGCCGAAGATTTCACGGAGCGCAGACTGCAAGAGATGCGTTGCAGTGTGATACTTTTTGTGGATTAAGTCTTGCCCGCCAAGGCCGCCTTTAAACTCGCCCTTAGTTGCAGTGCGGCTACGATTGCGCTGTTCTTCCATCTTGGCGTCAAATTCCTCGCGCCATGAGGGAGATACGGCAATACTTTGCCTGAATGCTTCTTCTGTTGAAAGCTCTACTGGGAAGCCATAGGTGTCGTACAGCGTGAATAGTTGCTCGCCGGCGATTGTTTGACCCTTGAGCTTTTCGAGCTCTTTAAGCCCTTTGCGAAGTGTCTGGCGGAATGCTTTTTCTTCTTTTACGAGTACTGTGATTACTTCATCACGGTGCTCTTTTACCTCTGGGAAGTCGTTGACGTAGAGATCGGCGATAACTGGGACAATTTCTTGCAAGAAATTCTGCTCAATGCCAAGATCGAAGCTAAAGCGAATCGCACGACGCAGCAGGCGGCGCATCACGTAACCCTGTTCTTTGTTGCTTGGCGTACAGCCGTCGACTGCGAGGAATGTTGCAGCGCGCAGGTGATCGGCGATCACACGCATACTTTCGGTGTGGCTATCATAGCTTTTACCGCTGAGTTTCTCAAGCTTTTGAACGATAGGCAGCATTAGGCTGATCTTAAATACATCGGGACTATTAAGTTTGGCCGCGGCAATACGCTCGAGACCAGAGCCATGATCAACGTTTTTATTCTCAAGCTCTTCAAATTGGCCATCGCCAACTTTCTTGTATGCCATAAAGACATTGTTGCCGATTTCCATAAAGCGACCACAGTCACAGTTTGGGTGGCAAAATTCACCAAACTCGGGGTTGTGTGGTGTGCCGAAATCATAGAACATTTCGCTATCTGGGCCACATGGATCGCCGACTGGCGTTGTGTCGGGGCCTGTTTTGCCGCGATTCCACCAGTTTTTGCTGCCGTCGTAATAGAAGATTCGCTCGCCTTCTTTGATACCGCGTGCATACCCGTCTGCTTCTGAACCAATATCGGCTTGCCCGTTTGACACGCCTTGGCCCGCAAATAGTTTGGCCCACACATCAGCCACTTCGGTATCTTTCGGAATTCCGTAGCGTTCGTCGCCGATAAAACACGTTACGTAGACCTTGCTCATATCAAGCTTGACCACCTCTGATAGAAATTCAAACATCCATTCGATTTGCTGTTCTTTGAAGTAATCGCCCATACTCCAGTTACCGAGCATTTCAAAAAATGTCGTGTGGCGGTTGTCGCCAATATCATCAATATCCTGTGCACGAAGGCAGGTTTGGCTATCGGCTATCCGCTTACCATCTGGGTGCGCTTGCCCGAGCAAGTAGGGAATCATCGGCTGCATACCGCTACCGGTAAAAAGAGTTGTTGGGTCGTTCAAGAGTACTAGCGGAGCACGAGCGACAACTTTATGCCCTCGCTCCTCGAAGAACCTCAGATAGGCGTTACGAATTTCTTGTGTGTTCATAGGGGTAATTATACCATAGCGCGCCCATTGACTCGAGCTTTGCTTGATGGCATTATCTAGTTTTCGGGTGAAACGATGCCACCGCCAAGACACTCTTCGCCGTTATATATAACGACAGATTGGCCGGGCGTGACTGCACGTTCTGAGTGATTGAGCTTAAGTGTATTACCCTCAAGTTGTGCTGGAATTAGCTGGCCGCGATGCCGAATACGCGCCTCAATTCCGTCATTTGGCGCATCAGCGATCCAGTGGGTATTTGTAAGTGTAATTTCGCCACGTACAAGCTCGGTATCTTGCAGGTTACGTGAAACATAGACCTCATTTTTGTCCATGTCTTTGCCGACGACGTAGTATGGCAAACCGCCACCAAGATCGAGGCCATGGCGCTGACCAATCGTATAGTAGATTGCGTCGTCGTGAATGCCAACTTTTTTACCCGTTTCTTTTTCAAGAATATCGCCGGGGCGAGTGGCGACATATTGACTTAGGAATTCGCGCATACCGACATTCCCCACGAAACAGACACCCATGCTCTCCTTTTTCTGTGCTGTCCAGAGGTTCCGCTGCTCGGCCATTTCGCGCACTTCTTGCTTGAGATAATCGCCAAGAGGAAATAGTGTCTTGCTTAGCGCTTCGCTCGTAACTCGATATAGGAAGTAGGTCTGATCCTTGCCTTCATCTTTGGCGCGGTATAATTTACCGCCTTTTACACGGGCATAGTGGCCCGTCGCAATCATATCTGCGCCGTCCTCAAGTGCAGTTTCAAGGAAAAGCTTGAACTTAATCTCTTGATTACACATAATATCGGGGTTTGGCGTACGACCACGCTTATACTCATCGATCATGTAATCAACGACTTTATGACGGTATTCATTCTCGAAGTCAAACACTTTAAAGTCAATGCCAAGTTGCACCGCAACACGTTTTGCATCGGCCAAGTCTTCGGCCCAGGGACATTTCATGCCGGGCAGATCTTGGCTCCAGTTTTTCATATATACTCCCGTTACTTCGTAGCCCTGTTCAACAAGCAACGCCGCTGTGACACTGCTATCAACGCCACCGCTCATTCCAACATATACTCGCGTCATTACCGGCTCACTCCTCCGGTTGCAAGTATTAATGAGTTTACAGTTTCAGGGATAGCAAGCGCCCAACCTGTTGGCGTTAACCACCACATTGGACCCCATTGGTTATCTGTGGCGACAGGGTGGCCACGTAATGTGACGCCTGTTGCGCGCCTATCGAATTCAAGCATCGCGCGCCGCTCGTGATACGCGCTCGTCACTAGAATTGCTGAGGTGATATTGCTTTCTTTGAAAATATTCGACGTTTCGGTTGCATTTTGCGCCGTTGTTTCGCTTGTTTCATCTATAATAATGCTGCTCGGATCGACACCTGCTGCGATTGCCTGATCTTCCATTACCCTAGCATTGCTTGGGCCAGATTTATCAGCTGCAGCCCCAGAGAAAATGAGGAGGGTGCCCCAACCGCTCTTATAGAGTTTAATTGCTTCATTTGTGCGGGCTGCTGTGTCGCCGCCACTAATTGCTACGATTGCATCAGCCGCTTCACAGCCCTTCTTTGAAGATGGCGCCGCATCACAGTGCCCCAGATCATCCACGCCGAGATAGGAACTAATCATCCATACAATTCCAAAGAATATTACCAGAACCAATACGATAATCTTTATGAATTTCATTTGCCTACCCGCGCAGCCTCGCCCTCAATCACTGCTTTTAGTATAGCAGCAGCGCGGGTAATCTTCGCTTCGTTAGTCAAGCGCCCTAACGTAATGCGCAGGCTACCGTCCGCAATTTCTGGCGCAAGATTAATGGCTGTTAAAACATGACTTCGAGTCCCTTTATTCGCCGCACATGCACTGCCGGTTGCAACAAGTATACCCTGCATTTCGAGCAAAAAGATTAGCCGCTCGGCATCGAGCCCAGGGAATGAAATATGTAGGTGGCCTGGTAATCGCTTTTTGCGTGCACCAGAAAGCACCGCGTTAGGAAATGCTCTAATAAGTTCAGACTCTAGACTATCGCGCAATTTTGCGAGCCGACTTGCTTCGCCATGGGCATGCTGCGTGGCAAGCTCAATTGCCGCCGCGAACCCGATTGTACCTGCGATGTTCTCAGTACCACTGCGTATGCCGCGCTCTTGGCCACCTCCACGAACTAGTGGACGCAAGCGAACAAATCGATCTGTCCATAAACACCCGACTTGCTTTGGACCATAAATTTTACCCGCGTTGAGCGTTAGAGCATCGACACCAAGACGCGCTACATGCACGTCAATCTGGCCCAGTCCCTGAGAAGCATCGCTATGGAAATAGATAGGCGTCGAATCGCCAGCCAACGTACGACGTTGACGCTCGGCCCGCACTACTTCGGCAATATCACGGAGCGGCTGGACGGTACCAAGCTCGTTATTAGCGAGGTGAATACTTACTAGCTGGGTTTCAGGGCGAATCGCGTTTGCGACATCACTTGCCGAAATTCGGCCTTTTTCGTCTGGCGCAACTAATGTATGATCGCGCATCTTTGCCGCTTCGATCACCGCTTGGTGCTCAATTGCGCTTGTTACGACATGCCCGTCAACGCTGCCAAATATGATACTAATCGATTCTGTGGCTCCGGCTGTCATCACTAAATCATCGGCTTTCCCACCAATACATACGGCGATACGTGATTTTGCTTGCTCGTAGGCACGGCGAACTTGAATTGCTGGAGCGTATGGGCTTGATGGGTTAAAAAAGAGTTCACTAAAGTACGGCTGCATGGCTTCAAGCACCCGAGCATCCAGCGGCGTACCCGCTGCGTGGTCAAGATAGATTAGATTATCGTTCACTGGACCTATTGTACCAGGCTCTCGCCAGTTGCAGGGTCACGCGAGTAGACTTCACGGGCAACTTGCTCGTAATACATGCGAATTGCAATACCAAAGTTCTGCAATTCTTCACCATCAATGTAGGCATAGCGAGCGCCTTCTTGCACCTTTAACACCCCATGTTCATTAATTTCGTATCGCACCGTGCTCGTGGTAAGTTTACGCTTTTCATCAAGCCGCTCTTCATGCCAAATCCAGGTGTGCTCATCGAGACAAAAGAATTCACGACGATGGCCCTTGGGAATTGGACCAAATAGTTTTGCTCCCACTTCACTTTCAAGTGTGAGAAGCTCGCGCTCGGTAAGTTTTTTTAGTGCACGCTTTTTTGGCATTTTGAGCCAATTAACGGAGCTGCTATTGTCGTCACCGATCAGGAGAGTTGCGACTTTTTTGAGAATACTCATCAGTATACCTTACGCGGCTAGATCGAAGCCATCCCTTTTAGCAGCACGCATACGTAAAACACGAATGCCCGCCTCGACGAAGTGATCTTTGTTAGTCGGGTCAAAGCTAACCTCGGGAGATGCCGGTGCAATCGTTTCGGCGGCGGCAACTGTTGACTTGCCCAATAAGCTCTCTATCCGGTTTGACGTTTCTATGCGACTTTGATCAATATCCATAGGGTCTGCGCTGCGCATATCGCTGGCACTCTCCAAAGCCTGTTTGCGAGCAAGGTCGATATCAGATAGAAATGCCTCAGGGCTACGGACAACAACAGCCTCTTGCGAGGCTGGAACATGATACATACTCGTATGTTGCTGTTCTGCCATTACTGTATCCCAAAAACTTTCTGAGCGTTTGCGGTGGTAGCTCGTATAACTTCATCTATTGAAACTGCTTTGAGCTCCGCCTGATGCTTTGCGACAAGTGTCACATACGCTGGTGAGTTCACTTTACCACGAAGTGGCGTAGGAGTCAAGAATGGTGCGTCCGTTTCTAAGAGGATATTCTTGAGTGCAACATCCGTAAAAAGCTGTTTCTGCAGGGGTTCTTTCGTGAAGGTACTGATGCCATTTATACCAATTAGTAGACCACGTTTAATTGCTTCGTCAAGGTTAGTTTGATTGTCGGTAAAACTATGAAGCACCCCATGTATGCCTGGAAATTCATCGAAAATTGGCCAAAAGTCGTCGAAGGCCTCGCGCACGTGGAAACTTACCGGCAGGTTAAAGTCCTGCGCGATTTGCAACTGCTCACGGAGCGCACGAATCTGTATCTCACGGTCGCTATGACTATAAAAGTAATCGAGTCCAATTTCCCCAATACCGATCACCCGCTCACGGTTTGCTTCAACAAGCGCACGAATTTCACTGGAATCGTTATCTTTTGCATCGTGCGGGTGAATCCCAATAATTGGGTAGCAGGCCGCATGGGTACCGCAAAATTCTATCGCCTCACGCGATGACCGTATGTTCGTGCTGACGCACACCATAATTACGCCAGCATCACGGGATTCGCGGTAAGCCTCTTCTCTATTTTCTAAATAGAATTCACTGTCGTGAATGTGGCAATGAGTATCAATAATCATAGTTATTGTGCCTTTGGTGCTCGTGGGTCTTGGGTATGAAGGTAGATCTTCGGGAAGAGTGGATCGAGAGTATTTGGTACGACGCCACTATTGAATATCTGATGGATTTTTTCTGCAGTTGCCGGCATGAAGGGCGTCAGGAAGTCGGCAATTTGCGAGAGCGTGCTTGCGGAATGGGCGAGCACTTCAGCCAGATGAGATTCAGCATCTGGATCTTTGCCAAGCTGCTTTGCAATCATCCAAGGTTTCACGTTTTCAAGATACTGATTCAGTGCGCGAACCGTGTTCCAAGTGATATCGAGGGCTTTATTGAATTCAAATTCAGCCATCGCTTCGCGGTATGGGCCCATGTCGTGCTCAGCCTTTGGCATGTCACCAATAACACCCGCTTGATAGCGTTGAATCATCGAGGCGACGCGCTGCACGAGGTTGCCAAGATCATTACCGAGCTCATTATTATATGAGTTCTCGAATTTTTCCCACGTAAAGTCACCATCTTCTTGTGTTGGCACATGGCGGCTGAAGTAATAGCGGAACGCATCAGTGCCGTAAGAGTTGATGACTTCCATTGGGCCAACACCATTGCCGAGGCTCTTGCTCATCTTGGCACCGCCAACTGTTACAAACCCATGGACGAGGAGTACTTTTGGCAATGAAATACCTAAGCCGAGTAACATTGCAGGCCAGATACCAGCGTGGAAGCGCAGGATATCCTTACCCACCACCTGTACATCAGCCGGCCAGTATTCTTGCCATTCTTCTGGCCGATCTGGATAGCCTAAGACGGTGATATAGTTCGAAAGCGCATCCAGCCAGACATACATAACTTGGCTCTCATCCCCAGGGACCGTGACACCCCAGGAGAGATTCTTGCGTGGGCGAGAGATGGAAACATCTTTAATGCCATCTTTAATAAGCTCAAGGAATTCGTGCTTACGGAATTCTGGAACGATGCGCAATTTATTGGTTTCGATTGCCTCACGGATTTGCTCAGAGAAATGACTTGCCTTGAAGTAGTAGTTTTCTTCGCTTAAGCGCTCGTACGGCTTCTGGTGATCGGGGCAAATACCGTTGTTTTCGGCCGCCTCTTTATCAGTGACAAAGTTTTCACAGCCAGTACAGTACCAGCCCTCGTAGCTACCTTTATAAATAAGCCCGGCCTCGGTAAGTTTTTGCCAAATATATTGCACCGCGCCCTTGTGATGCGGGTCGGTGGTACGGATAAAATCAGTGCTCTCAACATTGAGTGAGGTAATAAGTGCCTGGAAATTAACATGCATTTTATCTACATAACTTTGTGGATCGAGCCCATTTTCGGCAGCTTTTGCAGCAATCTTGTTGCCATGCTCATCGACGCCCGTCTGAAACCGAACATCGCGGCCATTTTGTTTTTGGTAGCGGGCCCAGATATCGGCAAGTGTGTAATCAAGCGCATGGCCAATATGCGGCACACCATTCACGTACGGAATTGCAGTTGTAATATAGGCTTTTTTACTCATTACTTCTAGTATACCAGAGGTGATGAATAAGTGGTATACTGGCATTATGAAGATAAGCAGAAGCGGTTTTACTATTGTTGAGCTGCTTGTTGTTTGCGTTGTCATTGGCATTTTGGCCACTATCACCATCATCTCTTACAATGGCATACAGGCGCGAACTCGTGATGATCGCCGTAGAACGGATGTAGCGAATATGGTGAAGGCGATGGAGTTGTATTATAGCGACAATAATAGCTATCCAACCCCACTTACTAACACCGGATCTGCTATTAATAACGGGTGGTACAGTTCTGGTGATACGAGCTGGAGCAAGCTTTCTACCCTTATGCTTGGGTCCCAGGCTATTGATGTGGTGCCCGTTGACCCTATTAACACGCCTTCGGGTGTACCATCTGCCGGAGGGCTGGTGTATGCCCTCTATGTTAATTACAATGGGGGTTACTGTGGCGCTACAGCAGGCCGGATGTATATGCTCGTCTATAAGCTTGAGGCTTCTACGCAGGTGCAGAAAACCGATGGCACGTGCTCAACGAATCCACTTCCGAGCAGCTACTATAACGGCCTCAGTTACTACCAAGTCGTTAAATAGCGCGAAGCTGCGCTATAACAGCAAAGCGTCCTTCGTGGTCGCCTTGTGAGTGTGAGAAATAATGCTTATTTGTGGCTGTATCTACCGGTGAGATAACGATATTACTAGCGGGCACGCCAGCTGCAATTGCGCGCGACCGGTTATACCCCTGCATATCTAGATAAAAACCATCACTCTTCTTAAGACAATACTCTTTCCAGATTGGATCTGTGGCTTTATCAAAATATTCCATGCGATAGCTTTGCTGCTTAACGCTCGGTGCCATCCAGACATGTAAATCTTGAGGATTACTGCCCTTGTCAGCAAAAAACTCGATTGTTTTTGTGATTGTATCCGCGAGACTGGCGTGGCGACCAAGATGGGCGAGCGCCAATGCTTTACGGTTTGGGTCATAGATAACCGTACCGACGCAATCGGCGATTGGCAAAAAAAGACCAACTTCTAGCTGTTCGGTATAGAGTACGTCTGCCGCAATGCCCAGCGTATTAGGCTTTATAACCTCTCTGATTACGTTGTATGTGGCCTCGGGAGCATATGAGATAATCTGGTATACGCAATTCTCATAATTAATACCGACTTCGGCACAAAATGCCTTACGGTTTGCAACAATTCCCGCTGCATGGCGGTCACCTAAGCTTCTATTGAGCATCGTACCATCCTCGCGCGAGGACACCGCGATTAATAATTCTGGCGGCAAGTTCGTGGGCTGATGTGCTGTAATCATCCGAGCATACCTTTGTAGTGCTCCATGAGTCGGAGCCAATCGTCAATTGAGAGGTCCTCGGCGCGATCGTCGGGATTAATACTAGCACCTCGTAAAAGCTCATCCGTCGCTTGCTTATCAAGTGCAAGGCCTGCTGAGATTGAGCTGCGGAGCTTTTTACGCTTAGCGCTAAAGCCTGCTTTTACTACTCTAAAGAAGAGCCGTTCATCAGCGGATTTTACAAGCGGGGTTGATCGAGTTTCGAGTACTACTACCTGAGAATTTACCTTTGGCGGAGGCGTAAAGTACTCTTTTGGCGCTTCGATACCCAACCGCGCTTTGGCATAGACCTGCGCGCTTACCGCGAGGATACTCATATCACCAGGAGCAGCTGCGACACGCTCGGCGACTTCCTTTTGCACCAAGATTACCGCCGTGCTTGGTTTATTTTTGGCAGTCATCAACTTTTCTATGATTTTGCTCGTGATATAGTATGGTACGTTTGCGACCACTTTGTAACCAGCTGGCAATTGACTCAGATCGAACTGCAGAATATCTTCATTGACCACCTCGAGCTGTTTGCCTGGGAACTGACCTGGTAATTTACGTGCAAGTTCAGCATCAAATTCAACTGCCAGTACTCGACTGGCGCGGCGGAAGATTTCGCTTGTAAGCGTACCGGGCCCTGGGCCGATTTCCAGAACAAAATCATCTGGCTTTAGATTAGCATCATCAGCGATGCCCGCAAGAATATTACGATCTTTGAGCCAATGCTGGCCGAGGGATTTATTGTTTTGCAACGTCATTATCGATAGATGTCCGGAAGCGGGGCCCCACATACTGGCCACGGCTGCCATCCGCGACGCTGGTACGTCTCCCATGCCTTTTGATCCTGTACTGCTGGCGGCGCAGTGGCTGGGTCATAATACCCTTGGTAGTTGGCCCACGTCTTGTAATCGTACTGGTACGCACCTCGATAGGTTGGGTTGTTTGTATTTGCGTAGTTGCCACCCGCTTCACATTTACGAAGTTGCGCAAGCGCAGCTGCAAAATCGCCGCTAAAGACGGGTTTCGAGCCAACAATCTCAACCTGTTCAGTAGGCTGGTGCGTGACAACGCTATTAATTTCCTTACGAGAAGTTTCAACGCCATTCGTTAAACTTACTTCATACGTTACCGTCTTTTTGCCATTTTCACCTGGAGTCTGCACTTTACGATAGCCCACAGGCTGATCGGCGTCCTGAATTGTCTTGGTGCCGAACTTAACATCTTCGTCTTGAGTGATTGTCTGCACGCCGTCGCGCCATATACGAATTATCATACCTGCAGTGATAGGCGTAGCAACAGATGGGCTGAGACCATCTTTTGGATCCATTGTGATGTGCTTTTCTTTCAGCATGTCACCGACGTTTTTTGCTTGTGTATACGCAGCCTCAGTCTTGCCGTAGAAATTGAAAGTAAACTGCGTTGCACGAGTAATTGTCATCACCTCAGCGGCGCCATCTGAAAGTGGGTCGGAGGATGGAGCGAGCCCGGTACTATCTTCGTCATGGAGTGTGACATTTGCCTCTTTCGCTATCTGGCTAGGAGTACGATAGGCCGTAATCACCTTCGTATCCACTTGGCCATCATGAATCGCAATCGGGCGGGCACGGTAAATATTTACTTGGTATGAACCGGCGATAAGCTTATCGTCGAGACTTGGCTCAATAAGATCTTTCGCGTCGATACGAACGTTTTGCTCGGCAAGCGCCTCACGGAGCGTCGATTTTCTTGTAATAAAGCCTTTATCGGTACCATTGTCGTGCAAGGTAATAATATGCTCATTTGCCGCAGGCGTTGCTGATTCGGCGCTCGCGCGGTAGCTAGAGAAGATAATAACGCTAAGGAGAAGTAGTGTTGTTAACACTATAAAAGGGACACGGTAACGGTGTGAAGACCTCGCAATAATCTTATCCATAACCAAATCGTCACTCTCATCGAGTACGTGCTGATTATTATAGCAAAATTGTTGCTCCCTACCAAATATAGCTAGAGTTTTTCGAGCCGTGCATATTCGACGTTTAGCTTCTTGCGCACGCCATTATCGAACTCAATTGTTGTCGCCAGACCATCAATATCAACGATTTCGCCATCGCCAAATTGACGCGAGCGCACCCTGTCGCCAATATCAAAGTCCATAACAAATTCATCAAACTCATTGTAGTCTTGCGACTGTGGTGCCACTGGAGCTTGGCGCTGCATAAGCTCGTAGCCCATGTCTTCGAGGAAGCGTGAGGGAGATGCATAACTTCGCTGTCCGAATTGCATACGGTTTTGGGCATAGCTGAGATGCAGTTCTTCCCGAGCGCGCGTCATGCCGACATAACAAAGTCGGCGCTCTTCTTCTAGTTGCTTCGGCCCTTCCTCGAGCGCGCGCGAGCTTGGGAATAAGCCGTCCTCCATGCCCACCATGAATACTACCGGGAATTCTAGGCCCTTCGCAGCATGTAGTGTCATGAGCGTTACCTTAGATTCGGTACTATCGGTATCCGCGCTACTCATTAGCGCGATCTCTTCAAGCAAATCAGGTAATGTGGCATACGATTTCGCATCGCTCATCAATACACCGAGGTTCTCTTCGCGCTCCTCTGCACGGGGTGTGCCATCGAGAATGTGTTCGCGGTAGCCAACGGCGCCTACAAGGTAATCAATCAGTTCGCTTGGTGGCGTGCCGCCCTCGACAAGTGTTTGCATTATGCGCAGCTTTTCGCCAAGGGCCACCATCGAATTACGTGCGCGTGGCGTGAGCTTGCTCGTTTGGTCGGCATTCACAAGCGCCGTAATGATGTCCATACCCGAGCCCGCTTGCCATTCCATAAATTTCTCAAAGCTTACTGCGCCGATACCGCGTGCCGGTATATTAATGATTCGGCTTAGGCTCATACGGTCATTCGGCTGGTATACAAGGCGGAGGTAGGCTACGATGTCTTTAATTTCAGCACGATCATAAAACCGCACCCCACCCACGATCTGGTAGGGAATATGGTATTGCAATAATGTGCGCTCAAACGCGAAGCTCTGTGCGTTTGTGCGATATAAAATAGCAAAATCACCGTACTTACGTGCGCCAACGGAAGTTTGCGCGCTAATTCGGCGTGCTACAGCATAAGCTTCTTCTGTTTCGTCATATACAGCCTGGATTTCTACTGGACTCCCCTTGCCAGCATCCGTCCAAAGCTTTTTATCAGTGCGCTCGATATTTTTTGAGATTACGTTGTGCGCTGCTTCGAGAATAGCTCCGGTGGAGCGATAGTTCTGTTCGAGCTTCACCACCTTCGCGCCAGGGAAATCACGCTCAAAGCCCAAGATGTTTTTGAAATCAGCCCCACGCCAACTGTAAATCGACTGCCAGTCATCCCCCACGACGCAAATGTTATGTGCACTATTCACGAGAAGCTTCACGATTGCGTACTGCGCAGCATTCGTGTCCTGATACTCATCGATTAACACGTGCTTAAACTGGGTTTGGTACCGCTGTCGCACCTCTATTGATTCACGTAGTAATCGCACCGTTTCGATCAATAAATCATCAAAATCGAGTGCGCCCGCCTCTTTGCGCAATGCTTCATAGCGCGTGTAAATACGTCCGATGGCTTCCTGGTTTGGGTAGTGCGCCGAGGCAGCGTAATCCTCTGGGGTTAGTAACTCATTTTTAGCCGTACTGATCGCCGAGCTTACTGTTCGCGGTTTTATCTGATCAGCGCTAATCGAAAGCGCCTTCATAGCCTGCTTAATTAGCCCTTGGCGATCATCTTCGTCGTAGATTACGAAATTTGATTGAATGCCAATCGCCGCACCATCCTGCCGCAATAATCGCACACAGATACTGTGGAATGTGCCCATCCATGGCATAAAAGCGCGGGTATTTGGCTGGCCAGCGAGCGAGGCAAGGCGCTCGCGCATTTCTTTCGCTGCCTTGTTTGTAAATGTTACTGCCAGGATCTCGTTTGGCCATACACGTTCATGCGTTAACAGATACGCAATGCGATGCGTTAATGTTTTTGTCTTACCGCTACCTGCACCCGCTAAAATCAGTAATGGTCCACTTGTCGTTAGGACAGCCGATTTCTGGGCGTCGTTTAAACCCTCTAAAATATCCATTACCTCTATAATACCGAAGAATGCTTAGCGCGTGAAGTAGAAATATGCTGCCCCACCGATTGCACCGAGGAGTAAGAGGCCAACACCAACCATAATCCAGACACTTATTGGTGTTTTCTTTTTTGCTGGCGCTCCAGGCTCGATTGCCTGATGGTAGGCCGACGTATCGTAGATTGAGCCGTTTGATTGATCGCCTGATGAAGGCTGCTCGGTGTATTGTTGGGCGATTGAGCCACCCGCTGGAGGCTGAGTTGTCTGTGGCTGCTCAACAGGATCCGGTGTTGCTACTGCTGGGATCAGTGTCTCTTCTTCACCTGGTTCAAGCTTTGGTTGTTCAACAGGCGCTTGAGTAGGGGTGGCGGGCTGTACGGGATGGCTTGATAGATCACGTGACTCGACTGCCATAAGGTCACCGCTAAATTCTTCAGGCAACGCTACTGCTGGTGCCGTCTGTGTATCAGCTGCTGGAGTCTGAGTCTCGGGCGTGGAAATAGCCTCTTCGGACTGTGATGCGCCACCTAGTGGACGCTTTTCTGGCTTTGCATCTGGTAAAAATGGAGATGTTAGTGGAGCCTCGCCAATAGACTCAACGGGAGTTTCTGAGGCTGATGCTGGGGATAGTGGTGCCTCAGCGGCAGAAGGTGCCATATCAATTGGATCCGGCCATGCCGATGGTGTGAGTGCTGAAGCCTCAGCGAGTTGCTTTTCGGGGGATGCTGGTGCGGATGCTGAACTTTCATTCTGCCCGGCAGCGCTTGCTGCAATAATATCATTACCAGGGCGGATCATGGTGCCTTGGCGATTGACTGGCTTAGGGGCATTCATATCACGCGATGGATGCATGATATCCATAAATTGGCCACGGCGCTTTACCGCGAGTGATCGGTCAGTTGGTGCAGCTGCCGACGGAGGAGCCATCTCAGTAGCAATGGGAAGTTCAGTTGTTTGAGCAGTAGGGGGAGACGCGGGAGTTGCAACAGAAGGCGCTGTGTCAGACGCAGGAATCGTCACGACTTTCTCTTCAGGCTCGTCAAGACCAGGAAGGCGTTTGCTTGCATCCACATTTGCCATCAAGTCACCCACTGCCTTATCGAGCTCATCGAAATCAATATCTGCCATCACTAACCTTTGATACCTTTCTTTTCGACAGCCACACTATAGGCTTTTTTAATAATTTCTGAAAATGCATGCACATCAAGGCTTGCGCCGCCGATGAGTAGGCCGTCGACACCTTCGATAGCAAGAATGCTTGCTGCGTTATCCGTATTAACACTACCGCCATATAGCACCCGCAGGCTTTTGGCTGTTGCCTCGCCAAACAAATGCTTGACCTGGCTACGAATAGCTTTCATTGCCCGGCTAATATCACCAGAAGTAGGAATACTGCCTGTGCCAATTGCCCAGACTGGCTCGTACGCAATAACTAATTGGCTCGCTTCTTCGCCAGTAATGTTTGCGAGGCCGCCAACGAGCTGATCATGGAGAATGTCATTTGTCTCGCCACCAGAGCGCTCATGCGCCGTTTCACCGACACAAAGAACAGGGGTAATTTCGTTACGAAATGCAGCCTGAACTTTATTGCGAAGGTCACGATCATGTTCGCCAAAAATATGGCGACGTTCACTGTGGCCAACAAGAGCATATTTTACCAATCCGCGTAGTTGCGCCGCTGAGACTTCACCTGTAAATGCGCCGTTATCGCGCCAGTAGAAATTCTGTGCAGCTAGGTTGAAATGGTGATGCTGGACCTGTAAATGAAGCGGCTGCAGTGTAAGCATCGTTGGGGCAATGACGACCTCAACGTTCGGATTATGTCCGACTAATTTGTCGAGACGATGCACGAATAAACTCCCCTCATGAATGTTGAGGTTCATTTTCCAGTTTGCAATGATAAGTTTCTTGCCCACGCTTTAATAACAATGCTTATAGTTAATTATACTTAGTGTACTACGACTACTTGTTACCGTCTAGTAGCGCCTCAATCCCTGGTAGTTTTTCGCCTGCCATAAGCTCGAGACTCGCGCCGCCGCCAGTGGAAACATGACTAAAGCTTGCGCCATGGTTTGGATCCCAATGAATAACAAAGTCCGCTGTGTCACCACCACCGATAACAGAGGTAATTTCGCCTTTTTTATCTGCCAGGACTTTTGCTAACGCAGCCGATGATGTGGCGAATGCTGGCACCTCCGCATAGCCTAACGTGCCGTTCCAGATTACTGTATGTGCACGCTTTACGATCGATTCGATGAGTTTTGTTGTTTCCGGGCCTAGATCAAGGGCCATCACGCGATCAGGAATGCTTGTCACTGGAACGTCTTGGCGAGTTGCAGTGAGCTCAGTTGACCCGCCCGCACCGATGTCGACTGGAAGTACGAGAAATGAATCCACCCGCTCAGGGCCGACCTTGGCTGCAACTTTTTGGTAGATTGCATCAATTACCGAGCCTTGATCCGCCTCAACCTTGCTTGCGCCTACCGAAACACCTCTATGAGCAAGGAAGGTATTCGCCATTGCCCCACCCACAATGATCGTGTCGGCAACATCAACGAGCGCCTCAATGACGCTAATTTTATCACTTACCTTTGCGCCACCAAGCACTGCCACGAGTGGGCGCTCTGGAGTCTTCATAGCGCCAGTGATTGTCATATATTCACGTTCAAGTAAAAGCCCCGATACGCTAGGTAAAAACTGCGTAATTGCACTGGTACTAGCATGCGCCCGGTGCACGACCCCGAAGCCATCTTGTATAAAGTATTCTGCACGCGATTGTTTCGCAAGCTGACGTGCGAAGTCGGCATCATTTGCCTCTTCTTCTGGGTGAAATCGCAAATTTTCAAGAAGTGTCACACTACCCTTTGCGGCATTTTTGACCGACATAAAGACTTTTGGACCAATACAATCATCGACAAATTCAACAGGATGACTAAGCAATTCACTGAGGCGAGCCGCCACTGGCGCAAGACTAAATTTAGGATTAACCTCACCATCAGGGCGACCGAGGTGACTGATAATCACCACACGGCATTCATCAGCGATAAGTTTCTTGATTGTTGGCACGCTCATTCTAATACGGTAATCGTCTGCCACTTTGCCATCTGCGGTTAGTGGCACATTGTAATCAGCACGTACGAGTACAGTCTTGCCAGCAATTGGCACGTCACTCATTGTCAGTTTATAGAATTTCCCATTCATACTGTTTATGGTAACAGAATTGCACTTAAACGCCTACATGCATGCCGTTTTCGATGGAGCAGGATTTGTATTTGATATATACCAAACTACAGTAGTTACTGCCGTGCTCGTTCCTCTCGCACAATATGCAGTGCCACCACCGCTCATTATGTACGTGATTGTCACATTCGTGCTTGGCCGGTAGGTACTTGGAACAGACGAGGGATAGGCGCTATTGAAGTTCATTTCGCTTTTCAGGGATGTCGCTAGGTTCGTTAATGCACCTTTTACCTCAGTTGTTGCCGTACGGGCGCGCCATGAACCAAACCCAAAGATAGTTATCGTGGCAAGCACTACGATAACCACTACCATAATCAGCACTTCAACAATAGTAAATCCGTGACGTTTTACGTATACATGCATAAGCATTTTTATTGTACTACGAAATGAAAATAGTGCGAACTAGGCGCACTATTTTATAGGAGGTTTCACCAAATCTATTCGATAACACGTACGCGCACAGTGTCAGTACCACCGGCAACGCCAGGCTGACGACCACTCACAATAACCACAGTGAGTGGCTCAT
>Ga0207674_10001625_pt1 | contig 28922 bp, 26 predicted proteins | sample KBSCornC72_FD_184303 | JGI IMG/M metagenome (GOLD analysis project Ga0207674, IMG submission 184303) | Corn rhizosphere microbial communities from Kellogg Biological Station, Michigan, USA - KBS Corn C7-2 (SPAdes) (version 2) | ecosystem: Host-associated > Plants > Roots > Rhizosphere > Soil ...
TCGCATTGATCATCGTCATGGTCGCGGGCATCGAGCGCATCGTGGGCATGGGCCGTCTCATCCGCGGCCGGTGAACGCACGCGCGACCTGGCGCGCATTGTCGACGAAGACGCGAACGATCGGGCTCGGCGTTCGATGCTTCAACGTGAAGATCGCGATGGGCATGGGACGCGCCGGGAAATCGGTCGGCAGCACCTTCATCGCCCAGCGGGCTGCGTTGAATCGCAGCACCGAGTCGTGCAGAACCGTCAGGAAGCGGCCCGCTGCAAGCAGATGAAACCGCAGCTGCATCGAGAACGAGATCAGCTGTCGCGGCGGCAGCTCCAGTCCGCATGCCCGAAAGCCGGCCTCGATATACCTGCCGGACAGGCTGGTCGGGGGAAACATGATCCACGACTCGTCCATCAGGTCTGCCAGCGCGAGCTTGCGGCGGCGTGCCCACGCCGTACCCGCCCCGGCCACGACGGCGAACACGTCATCGCAGAGGATCTCGGTGGCGATGTCGTCCACCACGACGGGCTGGAAGAGTCTTCCGAGGAGCAGATCGACGCTGCGCTCGCGCAACTCGGCAAACTCCTGTTCACCGGGCTGCGCAAGCACCACATGCACGGCAATTTTCGGATAGAGGCGTGACATTCGGTCCACGACCGCGGGAACGAATCCCGCCGCCAGCGACTCCGGACAGCCGATGCTGACGCGCCCGGCAGTCGGGTCGGAGAGGAACTCGATATCCCGGATTCCTTGCGTCAGCTCGTCGAACACGACGTCGGCACGCCGGAGCAATGCACGCGCGTAGATCGTGGGTTCGACGCCTCGCGGACTGCGGTCGAGAAGAGGCACGCGCAGCGCTTGCTCCAGTGCGGCGATCGCCTGCGATACCGAGGGCTGCGACATGCCGAGATATTTCGCCGCGCGCGCCATGGTGCCCCATTGGACCGTGGCGGACAGGATATGAAGGTCGCGCAGCTTGAGCCTCCGACCGAGGCGCTGCTGCCAATCGATGCGCGGATGGGCCATCAGGTTTTTCTATAGCGGCTCGGTCCTTTTCGTATTTGCCCTTATAGCAGACCGTGTGCAGACTTCAAGTACTGCCAACGACGGAGGCGATCGGTGCCCTACACGAAAAGCCGGAGTCATGCAGGGGTGTGGTGCATCGGCGCATTACTGCTTTGCGGTGTCGCGGCATGGGCCCAGCGCGCTCCGCACGATGGCGTCGAACGGCAACTGATCGGCACCTGGCGATACGTGTCGGTCGACGTCGTGAGTCCGGATGGCCATCGAACGCCGCTCTACGGCGCCGATCCTCAAGGGCTTGCCGTCTTCGATGGCATGGGCAACTACGTCCTGATCACGGCGCGCGCCGATTTGCCGCGATTCACCGCCGAGGATCGTACGCGAGGCTCAGCCGAGGAGAATCAAGCGGTCGTTCGTGGCTCGATTGCGCACTTCGGCCGGTACACCGTGAACGAAGACGAGCACACCATCACGTTTCACATTCACACCAGCACCTTCCCGAACTGGAACGGAGCGGACCAGAAGCGACCGTTCACGATCAGCGCAGACGAATTACGGTGGAGGACTCCGGCGTCGAACGGTTCAGGCACCGCCGAAGTGGTGCTGAGGCGCTCCAGCTGATCGCGGGCGGCGCTGACGGCCCGTCACACGGCCGGCCTCCGCGCGAGCACCTCACGGATCGTCGCCAGCGCCTCCTCGCGCTCGCGGCCGGCGAGCACCAGTCGCGGACCCCGCACGCGCTCGTTGCCGTGGCCCACTTGCTGCTGCACGAGCTTGATGAGCTGGACGAACTTCGGCACCGTATCCATGCGCAGCAGCGGCAGGAACCAGCGGTAGAGCGCATCGGCCTTCGCCGTGTCGCCGGCAACGGCCGCGCGAAAAAGCGCGACCGTCTCGCGCGGCAGCGCGTTGACCAATCCCGCGATCCAGCCGACGGCGCCCATCCGGACGGATTCGACGATCATGTCGTCGAGCCCGGCGAACACCGCCAGGCGGTCGCCGCACAGCGCGCGCGTCGCCGTCACGCGGCGCACGTCACCGCTCGACTCCTTGACCGCGTGCAGGTTGGCGTTCTCCTGCGCGAGCTCGGCGATGTGCGGGGCGAGGAAGTCCGTCTTGTAGGCCGGCGGGTTGTTGTACAGCATGCACGACAGGCGCGTGGCGCGTATCACCGCCTGCACGTGCGCTTTCACCTCGCGCCAGTCGGTGCTGTACACGTAGGCGGGGAGCACGAGCAGGCCCGCGCATCCCGCTTTTTCAGCGGCTTTGGCGACCGCGACGGCCTCGCGCGTTGCGAGCGACGCGATGCCGGCCACGACACGCTCGCCGCCGAGCGCGCGTACCAGGGTGTCGAGGATGGCGACTTTCTCGTCGAAGGCCAGCGTCGCGCTTTCGCCGAGCGACCCGAGCGCGACCACGCCATCGACGCCGTTGTCGATCTGCCAGCGCGCGTGGCTCACGAGGAAGTCGTGGTCGACGCGCTCGTCGGCGTCGAACGGAGTAGTGATCGCGGAGATCACGCCGGTCCATTTCATCGGTGGGCCTCTTCGGTGGGTCGGGTCAGTTGTAGCGGTCGGGCGACAGTTGCGAGATGTCGATCTCGGGTCGCTCGTTGGCAAGGAGCTGCGCTGCGAGCTTGCCGGTGATCGGCGCGAGGCTCACGCCCATCATGGCATGGCCCGCGGCAATGACGAGGTTCGAGGCACAGCGCGTGCGACCGAGGTACGGCAGGCCGTCGGGGGAGCATGGGCGCAGGCCGCTCCACGCCGGCACGCCGTCGAAATCGGTGGTCGCGAAATCCGGGTAGTAGCGCGGCATCGCATCGATGATGCTCCGAACGCGCATCGGGTTCACGCTCGCGTCGAGGCCGGCCATCTCCATCGTGCCGCCGACGCGCAGCGCCTCGCCCATGGGGCTCACCGCCACGCGGGCCTCGACGAGGATCGCGCAGTGGCGCGGTCGAACACGGGGACGTTGCAACGTGACGCTGTAGCCCTTGCCCGCCTGCAGCGGCAGGCGCATGCCGAGCGAGCGCGCGAGCCCCGCCGACCACACACCGCCTGCGATGACGAATTCGTCGGCCTCGATCGATTCTCCGGTGTCGGTCAGCAGCGCCCGCACGCGTCGCTGGTCCGTGCGAAAACCGCTCGCCACCGTGTTCCAGTGAAATTGCGCGCCGCCCTCGGCGACGCGTCGCTGCAGCTCGCGCACGAGATTCTGGGGAACCAGGTTCGCATCCTGCGGGAAATGCACCGACCCCGCGACGTCCATCCGCACCGACGGGTCGAGCGCCGCGGTCGCCTGCGCATCGAGCACGTCGGCGTGGATGCCGGCTTCGCGCGCGACACGGGCCGCGTGCGCTTCCTCGGCGAGCGCATGCTCGGACTGGCACAGCATGAGCGTGCCCGTGGGCGTGAGGCCAAAGCCGTTGCCGCAGCGCGCGAGCGCTTCGTAGCATGCGCGGCTCGCCAGATGAAGATCGCGCAGCACGGGCACGGCGCGGCGCACGTGCTCGGCGGTGGCGGCGCGGAAAAAGCGCAGGCACCAGTCGACGAGGTCCCACGATGCACGCGGCTCGATGCGAAACGGCGCGCGGGGGCGCAGCATCCATTTGAGCGCCAGAGCGACTGCACCGGGCGCGGCGAGCGGAATGACATGGCTCGGGACGAGCATGCCGGCATTTCCGTACGAGCATCCGTCGCGCTCGGCGCCGTTGCGCTCCACCACCGTGACCTGCCAGCCACGCTCGATGCAATACAGCGCCGTGCAGAGGCCGATCACGCCGGCGCCGGTGATCGCCACGTGCCGCGTCACTTCAACGGATGCCCCAGCAGAACGGATCGCGCTCGTCCAGAACCTGCGAGCTCTCGGCGTTCACGAACGCCTTGCCGCGTAGGGTCGGCTCGACCCGGCCGTTCGCACGGTCGAGCCACCGGTACGACGCGGTGAAGGTGGTTCCGAGAATGCTCTCCTGGACCCACGCCTCCCCTTCCTCGAGCTTGCCATCGGCCGCGAGGCACGCGAGCTTTGCGCTCGTGCCGGTGCCGCACGGCGAGCGATCGTACGCGTCGCCGGGACAGAGCACGAAATTGCGCGCGCGTGCACCGGCCCCCGCGCCGGGCCCGAAGAGCTCGACGTGGTCGACCTCGCTCGCGCCGCTCGCGTTCAGCGCGCGGCGGATGCGGCGGCACACGTCGGTCAGCGTCGAGGCATTGTCGAGCGTCAGCGCCTGCCCGTGCTGCTGCACGAGATAGAACCAGTTGCCGCCCCACGCGATGTCGCCGGTGACGCGCCCGAGTCCGGGCACGTCGACGCTCACGTCCTTGCGCGCGCGATGGCTCGGCACGTTGCGCACGCTGACCTCGCCGCTCTCGTGCAGCATCGTGGTCACCACGCCGACCGGCGTCTCGATGCGATGCACGCCCGGCGTGATGCGCCCGAGGTGCGCGAGGGTCGTGACGAGCCCGATCGTCCCGTGCCCGCACATGCCGATGTAGCCGATGTTGTTGAAGTAGATCACGCCGGCCGCGCAGGTCGTGTCCTCCGGCTCGACCAGCAATGCGCCGACGATCACGTCCGAGCCCCGCGGCTCGTTCACCACGGCGGAGCGGTATCGATCGAAGTCGCGCTGGAAGCGGTCGCGGCGCGCGTCGAGCGGCCCGCGGCCGAGGTCCGGGCCGCCGCGCACGATGACGCGCGTGGGCTCGCCTGCGGTATGCGAGTCGACGATGTCGATGCGCCGCGATCCCGCGGCAGGGGCGTGTTCCGGCACGATGGCGCTCGATTGAACCCGACTGCGGGCATGTTACGCCAGCCGGCTCGCGTCGGCACCTCCGGTATCATCGGTTGGCGCGCGCATCGCGGAGCTCACCCGCACGCAGCCGCGCCATCCGCGCATGTTGGAGGATACGATGAAGGTCCACGGCCAATGCCACTGCGGGGCGATCGAGTACGAAGCCGACGTCGACCCCGCGCGCGTGACGATCTGTCACTGCACCGACTGCCAGAACCTCACCGGCACCGCCTTTCGCGTCACCGTGCCGGCGGCGAAGGAGGCGTTCACGCTGCGCCGGGGCACGCCGAAGATCTATCTCAAGACCACGGCGGAAAGCGGCCTGCCGCGCGTGCAGGCGTTTTGCGATCATTGCGGCACCCCGATCTACGCGGCGGCGGCGCACAACGCGCAATCGTACGGATTGCGCGTCGGTGCACTCGCCGAGCGCGCCGAGCTTGCGCCTCGACAGCAGAAGTGGTGCCGCTCGGCCTTGCCGTGGTCGATGGACATCGCGGGCCTCCCGCGCTCCGACAAGGAGTGATGCGCCGGCCGCCGCGGTTGCCCGGCGTCACGTGCGGGTGAGCGGCGCCGCCTTCGCGCAGCGAGCGTGTTGCATCACGGCACGTGATGCATGTCCTGCCCGAGCATCTCGGGAATCACGAGCGTCACGCCACGGTCGGTCACGAAGAAGCGACGGCGGTCGGCTTCCGCGTCGAAACCGATCTCGGCGCCGGGCGGCAGCACGCAGTAACGGTCGATGACGCACTTGCGCAGCTTCACGTGGCGGTGGATCTCGACGTCGGGGAGGATCACGCTGTCCTCGATGTCGCAGTAGCTATGCACGTGGACGTTCGAGAACAGCATCGAGCGGCGCACCATCGAGCCGCTGATGATGCACCCGCCGGATACCAGCGAGTCGAGCGCGGTGCCGACGCGATCGGCATGCTCGAACACGAACTTCGCCGGCGGCAGCTGCGCCTGATACGTCCAGATCGGCCACGCGTCGTCGTACAGGTTGAGGTCCGGCGTGACGTGCGTGAGGTCGAGGTTGGCTTCCCAGTACGCGTCGATGGTCCCGACGTCGCGCCAGTACGGCCGGTCTTCCACCATGTTGACGCACGAGTCGGCGAAGCGGTGGCCATAGACCTTGCATCCGCGCGCGATCATCGACGGAATGATGTTGCGCCCGAAGTCGTGCTCGGAGGCGTCGTCCGCGGCGTCGCGCACCAATTCGTCGTAGAGGAATGCCGCGTCGAACGCGTACACGCCCATGCTCGCCAGCGCGACATCCGTGCGGCCCGGCGCCGGCGCCGGATCGGCCGGCTTCTCGTCGAAGCGAGCGACGCGCGCGTCGTCGCCGAGCGCCATGACGCCATACTGGTCGGCGAGCTCGATCGGAACGTCGACGCACGCGATCGAGACGTTCGCACCGCGGCTCACGTGCTCGGCGAGGAGCCGCGCGTAGTTCATCTTGTAGACGTGATCGCCGGCCAGGATCAGCACGTACTTCGGCGCATGGCGCCGCAAAATGTCGAGATTCTGGTAGACGGCGTCGGCGGTGCCGCGGTACCAGTCGGAGGTCACGCGCTGCTGCGCGGGCAGCAGCTCCACGAATTCCTGGAAGCGGCCGTCGAGAAAGCTCCAGCCCCGCTGCACGTGACGGATCAGGCTCTGCGCCTTGTATTGGGTACAGATGCCGATGCGCCGCACGCCGGAGTTGACGCAATTCGACAGCGAGAAGTCGATGATGCGGAACTTGCCGCCGAACGGCACCGCGGGCTTGGCACGCCAGTCGGTGAGCGGCCCGAGGCGGCTGCCGCGTCCGCCGGCGAGCACCAGCGCGAGCGCATCGCGCGCGAGCTCGGACATCGACGCGCCGCGCGGATCCTGCTTGGCTCCGCCGTACACGAACGTGCCTGATGGTTGGTCGTTGGCCATGGCCGCGGGCAGTGTGAGGCGGTCAGGTTATCGTATGACGACGAGATAGCGTCGTAAATCGGACAAACACGCATCGTGTCGTCGCCGCTTCGAGTGCTCTATGCCACGTCGGAATACGCACCACTGGTGAAGACCGGCGGGCTCGGCGACGTCGCCGGTGCGCTGCCCGCCGCGTTGCGCGATCTCGGAATCGACTGCCGCGTGGTCATGCCGGCGTATCGCGGGGTGAAACAGCGCGTGGACACGCATGCGACGTCGATTGCGGTCGAGCCGCTCGCGCGCATGCCGGCAACCCAGCTCGTCGAGGCGGTGTTTCCGGGCGCCGTTCCGGGATGGCTCGTCGACAGCCCGATGTTGTACGACCGGGAGGGCGGCCCGTATGTCTCGGCCTCCGGGCGCGACTGGGACGACAATGCGCTGCGCTTCGGCCTCCTCTCGCGCGTCGCCGCCTGGCTCGGACAGCGGCACGGCACCCCATGGCGTGCCGACGTGGTTCACGTGAACGACTGGCAAACCGGGCTTGCGCCTGCGTATTGCGCACTGCGGGGCACGGAACGGACCCCCAGCGTCATCACGGTTCACAATCTCGCCTTCCAGGGTGTGTTCGGCGCGCAGTGGGTCGAGGATCTCGGGCTTCCGGCGAGCAGCTTCACCGTGGAAGGCGTGGAGTATTACGGTCAGCTCTCCTTCCTCAAGGCCGGCCTCTATTACGCCGATGCGATCACGACCGTGAGCCCGACGTACGCCGAGGAAATCCAGCGCGAGCCGGGCGGCATGGGACTGCAGGGCCTGCTCGCGCATCGGCGCGGCGCGCTGACCGGCATCCTGAACGGGATCGACACGGTGGCCTGGGATCCGCGCACCGACCGGCACATCGTGCGTCCCTATGACGCTGCGCACCTCGACGCCAAGGCAGCCAGCAAGCGCGCGTTGCAGGCCGAGGTGGGACTCACGCTCGATGACGGCGCGTTCCTGCTCGGCGTGGTCGCGCGGCTCACCGCCCAAAAGGGCATCGATCTGGTGGCCGACGTCGCGCCCTCGATCAGCCAATCGCGGAGTCAGCTCGTGATGCTCGGCACCGGGGACCCCGCGCTCGAGCAGCGCGTGCGCGACCTGCAACAGCGTCATCCCGGCCGCATCGCGGCCATCATCGGCTTCGACGAGCGCATGGCCCACCGCATCGAGGCCGGCGCCGACGCCTTTCTCATGCCGTCGCGATTCGAGCCATCCGGCTTGAACCAGATGTACAGTCAGCGCTACGGCACCCCGCCGATCGTCCACGCGACCGGCGGCTTGGCCGACTCGGTGGTGGACTGCACGGCCGCGACCTTGGCCGCGGGCACGGCGACGGGCTTCACGTTCCGCGAGCCGAGCGCAGCGGCGCTCCTGGCGGCGATCGAGCGCGCGCGGACCACCTGGGCGGACGCCTCGACCTGGCGGCGCATCCAGCGCAACGGCATGGCCCGGGACTTCGGTTGGCGCCGCGCGGCGGGCGCGTACGCCGACGTGTATCGGCGAGTCGCGGGCCCAGCCCCTGCCTGAGACCGTCGCAGAGCGCCGCCCGGCGTCGCGACTCGTGCAGCAGAGCGCCGTTCATCGGGGGCGCCGGGCGACCCGCGGGCGCGCCCGTTGCATTTGCACCAGTGCGACCGGCGTCTAGGCGCCAGTCCTGAGGAAGGTTCTCAACCAGCCCGCGTAAATTCCTGATATGCTGCGGGCCATCGCTGTTATCGGGTCCACGATCCATGGGCCGAACGTCGCCGCGTGACACAGGAAATGTAAGGCCGGCCGGGCGATGCTCGACCGGCCTTTTAGTCACAGGCACCCTGTTCGCTTCAGCGACAGGCACTGGCATCGCCTTTGCTGGTGTCGAGGCCCTGCACCTGCTACGTCACTAAGGTAGAACGCGCATGTCCGCCGCCCTCCGATCGGCCACGCCTGCCGGCGTCGTGTCCGAGCTCGCGTTCGCGCGCGCGCAGCGCAACACCGTCCTCATCGTCGACGATCTGTTCAGCAGCCGATTGCTCCTCGCGGAGATCGTGCGCCAGATCGACGGCAAGCTGAACCTGGAGCTGTTCGACACGCCGTCGCGGGCCCTCGAGTTCGCGCGCAACAACCGCGTCGACATCGTCCTCACCGATTACAAGCTGCCGGAGTTCGACGGTATCGAGCTCGTCAAGCAGCTTCGCGCCCTGCCTCACTGCGTCGACGTGCCGATCGTGGTCATCACGGTCGTGGACGATCGCAAGATCCGTTACGACGCCCTCGAGGCCGGCGCCACGGACTTCCTCATCAAGCCGCTCGACGATCACGAGACGCGCGCGCGGTGCGCCAACCTCCTCGAGCTGCGCCGCCACAAGATCGTGCTCTCCGACCAGGCGCGCGTGCTGCAGTACCAGGTCGACAAGTCGGTCGCCGAGATCCACGAGCGCGAGCTCGAGACCCTGGCGAAGCTCGCCAAGGCCGGCGAGTTCCGCGACAAGAACACGGGCAACCACCTCGTACGCATGGCGAAATATTCCGCGCTGATCGGGCAGAATCTCGGCCTCGGCGCGGAGACGGTGCACGTCCTCGAGGTCGCCGCGCCCATGCACGACATCGGCAAGATCGGCATTCCCGACGCGATCCTGCTGAAGGAAGGGCCGCTGTCGAAGCCCGAAGAGGACGTGATGCGCAACCATCCGCGCATCGGCTACGACATTCTCAAGGGCTCACCGTCGAAGTACCTGTCGATGGGCGCGATCATCGCGCTCGGCCATCACGAGAAGTTCGACGGCTCGGGCTATCCCAACGGCTTGCACGGCGAGGACATACCGCTGGTCGCGCGCATCGTCGCGGTCGCCGACGTGTTCGATGCGCTGGTCTCCGAGCGCCCCTACAAGCACGCCTGGCCGCTCGAGGAAGGCATCGAGTACCTCAAGGGTCAGCGCGGCAAGCACTTCGATCCGCGCACGGTCGACGCGTTCCTCGCCGACCGCACGCGCATCGAGGCGATCCTCAACGAATTCGCGGACTGAGCGCCCGTTTAGCCGGCCGCTAGTCCATCAGGCAGCCGTCCTCGGGACGCCACGCGGCGTTCAACCGGTCGCCCTCCACGACGGCGGCGGCGTCGCGTAACGACAGCCTCATGCGCACTTCCTTCCCGGCAACGCGGGTCAGGACCAGCACGCTGTCGCCGTAGTTCACGGTGCCTTCCACGACCGCAGCACAGCCATTGTGCACGCCGTCGCCGGCGAGGCCGAACGCCTCCGGCCGGATCATCAGCCGTACGCGCGACCCCGGCGGGCGTTCACTGCGCGGCACGACGATGTCGCCGAGCACGTCGGACGACGCGAGACCCTGCACCGGATCGCTCAGCACGACATCGAAGAAGTTGCTGTCCCCGACGAAGGCCCCGACGAACGGCGTCGCCGGACGCCGATAGACCTCCAGCGGCGCGGCGAACTGCTCGATGCGGCCCTGGTTGAACACGGCGACGCGGTCCGACATGGTCATCGCCTCAGACTGGTCGTGCGTCACGAAGATCGTGGTGATCCCAAGCCGGCGGTGCAGTCGCTTGATCTCGACCTGCATCTGCTCGCGCAGGTTCTTGTCGAGCGCGCCGAGCGGCTCGTCCAGCAGCAGCACGTCGGGCGCGAACACGAGCGCGCGCGCGAGTGCCACGCGCTGCTGCTGGCCGCCCGACATCTCGCGCGGATGGCGGTGTGCAAGCGCCTGCAGGTCGACCGACGCCAGCGCCTCGGCCACCCGGCGCTGCTGCTCCGCCCGTTGCACGCCGCGCATGCGCAGTGGAAAGGCGACGTTCTGCGCGGCGGTCATGTGCGGGAACAGTGCGTAGTTCTGGAAGACCATGCCGACGTTGCGCCGGTGAGGCTCGATGCTCACCAGCGAGCGGCCGTCGAGACGGATGTCGCCGGACGTGGGCGCCTCGAAGCCCGCGATCATCATCAGCGTGGTGGTCTTGCCCGATCCGCTCGGGCCCAGGAACGTGACGAACTCGCCCTTGCCGATCGCGAGCGACACGCCATCGACCGCCGGACGCGCCGCGCCGTACGACTTCACGACGTCGACGATATCGAGGTACGCGCTCACGCGGGCGTCTCCACGCGTCGTCGGCGCGCGGCGAGCCGTGACGCGATCGTGCCGGCCAGGACGATGCCGAGCAGCAGCGTCGACACGACGGCGACTACCGGGTCCGCCTGCGTGCGCAGGCTGTCGAAGATCTTGCGCGGCAGCGTCGACGCGTCGCGGCCCGAGATGAAGAGCGCGACCACCGTCTCATCGAATGACTGGATGAATGCGAACAGCGCCGCCACGAGGAATGCCGGCCGCAGCATCGGGAACGTCACGTGACGGAACACGCGCCAGGGATTGGCGCCGAGGTTCATCGCGGCGCGCTCCACGTTGCGGTCGAAGCCTTTGAGCGCAGCCGACAGCGTGAGGTAGACGATCGGCACGCAGAGGCACGTGTGCGCGAGCACGACGCCGAGATAGGTCTGGGTCAGCCGCAGCCGGCCGAAATACGTGTAGTAGCCGAGCGCGAGCACGATGTGCGGAGCTGTGAGCGGCAGCAGCAACAGGAGGTTCACCCAGCCGCGCCCGGCGAAGCGGTGGCGCACGATCGCGAACGCCGCCGGGATGCCCAACGCCATCGTCACGACCGCCGTGGCCGCGCCGATGATGAAGCTGTTGACGGTGGGCTGCAGCCAGCGCGGGTCGGCGAAGAACGCCCGGTAATACTGCACACCCCACGCCGGCGGCGGAAACTGGAACGACGGCGCGTTGCTGAACGACATGGGCACGACGATCGCGAGCGGCGCCGCCAGGAACAGCAGCACGAGCCACGCGAACCAATCGGAAAAGCGCGTCACACTAGCCCCAGAGCTTGTCGATGCCGACGAAGCGGTTGTAGATCCAGAAGAGCCCCAGCGTGGCGGCGAGCAGCACGACGGCCATCGCCGACGCCTGGCCGAAGTCGAGAAGCTCCTCGATCTGCCGCCCGATCAGTCCTGCGAGCATCTGCTCGCGGGGGCTCCCGAGCAGCACGGGAGTCACGTAGAAGCCGAGGCAGAGAATGAACACGATCGTGCAACCGTTCACGATTCCCGGCGCGCTCAGCGGCAGGAACACATGCCGGAACGCCGCGCGGGGCGGCGCTCCGAGGCCCTGCGCCGCCCGCAGGTATGCGGGATCGATCCTGCGCATCACCGCATAGAGCGCCATCACCATGAACGGCAGCAGGATGTGCACCATCCCGAGCGTGGAGGCGACGCGCGTGAAAAGGATCTCGGGCGGCGGCACCACACCGAGCGCGCGAAACGCGGCACTGACGGGACCGCGATTGCCGAGGATCACCATCCATGCGTACGTGCGCACCAGGAAGTTGGTCCAGAGGCTCAGCGTGATGAGGGTGAGCATCACCAGCGCGATCGTCCCCTCGCGCCGCACCGCGGCGTACGCGAGCGGATAGCCGAGGACGAGGCAGGCGAGCGTCACGAGAAGCGCCGTGGCGAACGTGCGTCCCAGCACCAGCAGGTAGAAGCCGTCGGAGAAGAACTCGCGATAGTGCGCGAGCGTGAGCTCCGGCTCGGTGACGCTCGAGGCGACGACCTGGCCGAGCGGCACGAGGAAGAACACGCCAAGGAACGCGACCACCGGCAACAGCAGCAGCCAGGGGCGCTCGCGGTGCGCCTTCGCGGCGTGGGCGATCATGCCGCGAGACGCGCGCGCGTCAGCGAGCGATCCACTGCTCGAAGCGTTTGGTGAATTCGGCGAGCTGCGGCTCCGCCTTCACCACATCCTGCTCGAACTGGACCTTGTAGTTCGCGGGCGCGGTGGGCATGAAGCGCATCTCCGACTGCGGCACGTATTGCAGCGACTTCGGATTGAGCGGGCCGTAGTTCGCCTGCAAGCAGAACCTGGCGAGCCGCTCGGGGCTGACCGCCGACTGGATGAAGCGCCAGGCCTGCTTGGCGCGCGGCGAGCCCTTGGAGACGACCCAGTACGCGCGATCGATCTCGCCCTGGTTCCAGGTGAAGTCCACGGCGGCGTTCTGCTTGATGAGCTCGATGGTGCGGCTGTGCCAGATGCCGATGGCGTCCACCTCGCCGTCGCGCAGCAGCTGCTGCGACTGCTGGCCCTGCGTCCACCACACGCGGATCGCAGGCTTGATGCGCTCGAGCGCGGAGAACGCGCGGTTCACGTCGATCGGATAGAGCTTGTCCTTCGGCACGCCGTCGGCGAGCAGCGCGAGCGGCAGGACGCGCGCGGCGTAGGACTGCAGGCAGCGCGAGCCGGGAAAGCGCTTGAGGTCCCAGAAGTCCGCCCAGCTCTGCGGCCCACCGTTGGGATAGCGGTCCTTGCGCCACGCGATGATGGTCGAGAACGCGTGCGACGCCACGCCGTTCTGGAACACCATGTCGGGCGCGAGCTTCGATCGGTCGATGACCGAATCGTCGGCCTTCTCGATGAGGCCGGCATCGTTGGCGCGCACGATGTCCCCGCCGCCCAGCGTCGTCACGTCGAACTCGTACACGCCCGTGCGCGCCTGCGCCGCGAGCTTCGCGAACGACACCGGCGAGACGGTCTTGATCTCGATGCCCGTCTCCTTCGTGAACGGCGCGAAGAGGTTGGCGGCGGCCGCCTCCTCCCAGACGCCGCCCCACGTGTTCACGTAGAGGGGCTCAGCCGATGCGGCGCGCGACGTGATGACGTACGGCGCAGCCACCGCACCCGCGACGGCCGCGCCGATCTGCTTCAGCGCCTTGCGACGCGACGATTGTGCTTCGTTTCCAGTGCTCATTTCCCTCTCCTCCTAGGCGCCGAACACGGCTTCGTAGAGCCGCAGCCAGTTGCGGTGCGTGATCTTGTCCGTCTCGGCGGCGTTGAATCCCGCCTGCCGCAAGCCTTGCGTGATCGTCCCGAGCTGGCGCACGTCCTTGAACCAGTCGGCCGGCGGTACGGCGCCGGGCCGCGCAGCCGATCCCGCGCCGTAGTCGATGCCGCGCGTCCAGCGTCCCTTGCGCATCCAGTCGCGGTCCTTGTCGGTATGGCCATGGCTGCGATCGGTGCCGATGGCGACGTGGTCGATGCCCGCGATCTCCACCGTCTTCGCCACCATCTCGCACCACCGCTCGAGCGTGCTGCAGAAATAGTCGCCCGTGATGTTGCGGTACGCCGCGCAGCCGATGACGCCGCCATTGTCGCGCAGCGCGCGCAGCACGTCGTCGGTCTTGTTGCGCTTGTGCGGGAACAGGCTGTCCGCATTGGCGTGGCTGATCGCGATGGGCTTCTGCGAATGCCGGATCGCATCGAGGGTGGTGCGGTTGCCGACGTGCGAGCAGTCGACCAGGATGCCGACCCGGTTCATCTCGCGCACCACCTCACGGCCGAAGCGCGCGAGGCCGGAGTCCTCGGCCTCGTAGCAGCTGCCGCCAAGCTCGTTCTGGTTGTTGTACGTCAACTGCACGACGCGCACGCCCAGGTCGGCGAAGAGCTCCACGAAGCCGATGCGCCCATCGAGCAGCGTCGCATTCTGGAACCCGAGCAGCGCGGCGACGCGTCCGCTCTGCGCGATGCGGCGGATGTCGGCGGCCGTGCGCGCGATCGCGAACACATCGCCGTCGGCCCGCTCGAGCTCACGCCACCGGCCGATTGCGTCCATCGATTCGATGGCGCCCTCCCAGAATCCGAGCGTCACGGTGACGCCGCTCACGCCCCCTTCGCGCAGCGCCTCGAACACGCCGCGGTTGAAATAGCCGCATTGCAAGCCGTCGATGATCAAGCCTCACTCCTCCTCGTTACGCCGTCGTTCGTCCGAGCAGCGCGAAATCGGTGTCGTCGTCCACCGGACGGCCGATGATGCGTCCGTCCGCCGCGACGATGATGGGACCGGCATGGCGGCGCGAATCGATCGTGTCCGGCGACAGTGCGCGATTGGACAGCTCGTGCAGCGTCCACCACGACGTCGCGGCGACCGGCAAGCCTTCGCGAAGCACGCGATGCAGCACGGGATCCCACCCGGCCAGCGTGCATGGCGGTGGCGTCGTGCTCACCTCGAGCGTTACGGCCGCCGCCCCGGGGTCGCGGCGGATGCGCACGCGCGCGGCCTGGCGGTGCGCGAGCGCCGCGAGCACGCCGGCCTCCTCGCCGGCGCCGACGTTGATTGCTTCGATGCGCGCAGTTGCGGTGCCCGCCGCATCGATGGCGAGATCGAGCAGCGTGGCGCCGATGCACCACAGGTGCTGGCCGTTGGCATCGATGACCGTGCAGTCGGATCGCTCATCGAGCAGCCGTGCGGCGTGTTTCGCCGAAGTCGCGATCGCGGCGTGGTCGTCCAGGACCATGCTCAATCCCCCGAGCCCCAGCGCCGCCGACATCAACGCGTGCTCGCGCACGGAACCGACGAGACCGTCCGGCACCCCCGCCCAGAGGAAGATGCGCTCGAGGGTCATGCGCAGCTCGCGCACCGAAACGCGCAGAACCTCGTCCGCGGCCGACGCGCTCATTGCGACGGCTCCAGCGGATTGAACCATTCAGGCTCGGCGCCGGCGGCGAGATCCGCCGGCATCGGCGCACCGTGGTAGAGCACGCCGCGCAGGTTGCGACCGAGATAGTCGCGCGTCTTGTCGATGCCGTGCAGCGCGACGTTCATCATGCGCACGATGTGAACCGGCACGAAGCCTTCGCCCATCATGTTCATGTGCGGCGAGTGGTAGCGCGCATCGCGCAGCGTCTGGATGCGCGCGACGGTCGCGCGAAAGCGCGGCTCGGCGAGGAGGAACCGCGCGACGCTCGTTGCGGAGGAGTGCTCGCGCAGCGCCCGATCGAGCGACTGCGCGAGCGCGGGCAGGTCGAGGCCGAGGTTGAAGGCCCACTCGACCTCGTCCCACGGGCCGCGCCGCGGCTCTTCCGCGTTCTCCGACTTGTACCAGACGTAGCGCCGCGCGGCGGGTGCCCCGAGGTCGATACGGAGCGCCCACTCGTATTGGGTGCGCAGGAGCTCGCGCAGCTCGCCCACGCGCATCTGCGGGACCGTGCTGGTCTCCTCGTCCACCGTCAGTGTTTCGACGAGCGCATCCGCCACGTCGGGCACGAGCTCGATGGCGAGTGACAGCAGCGTCTCGAACGTCTCCGCATGAACGTGCGGCTCGACGGTGTCGAAGACTGCCGCCATCGGGTACGGCGCGCGGCGCAGCGTGTCCGGCTGCGCGAGCGCCGTGTCGAGGCGCGCCCGCACATCCGTGAGCTCGCGCGCAACCTCGGCGCTGGGCGCGAACGCCTCGTAGACCATCCTGTCCTCGGCGCGAAACCGGCTCGCTCGGTCGACGAGCCGCGCGAGATGGCGCAGAGCCGGCGCGACGGCCGGTCCGTGCAGCCGCTTGGCCGCGAGAATGGAGGCTTCGCGCGCATGCAGCCAGCGGTCGACGAGCCTCGGATGATTGTTCACGAAGAGCACGAGGCCCAGGGCCGAGCCGTTGCCGACGCCGATGTAGCGCGCGAGATCCGGATTCAATGCGCATGCGCGGGCACTCCGCGCGCGCGCCAGGTGCTCGACCAGGTCGACCGCGAAAACGCGCATCATGTAGGCGCACAGCATCTGCGCGGCGAGCGGCGCGCGCAGGGGATGATCCGGCTCCAGGGCACGAAAACTGCGCGTGCCGAACGTGCCGTTGCCGTCGAGCCCCGTGTTGCGCATCAGGTAGCACACCTGGCCGATCTCGGCCATGTCGGGTTGCCGGCCCGCGGCGAGCGCATCGACGGCGTGATCGAACGCGCGCGAGCTGCGATTCGAGCGGCACCACACGAGCGTGCGCGGCGTGGCGCGGCCGCGATACAGCTTGGGCAGCTCGCGTCCGGTCGCCTCGATGTCGTCGGCGCTTGCGGGGCCCTCGAGCAGCGCGCCCATCATGTCCCAGCTTCGGCCGATGATGCGCCCGGTGCGCCCCTCCTTGCGGTATTCGAACGAATACACGGGGAAATCGAACGTCCCGCCCGGCGTGTCGATGCGATACAGCGCGGTGCCGCGCGACTGCGCGTCGATGCGCCAGTCGAGGCGCGTGACCGACCAGCGCTCGCGGATCGCACGGATCATGAGCGCGCGCGACGCGCTGAGCCGGCTCGGCTGCAAGGCGGCGAGCCGCTCGGGTCGCATGACGAACGCCGGGTCGCGCAGCACGGGCTCGCCGAGCGCCGCATCGCGGCCGGCGGTGGCGAGCACGCTCACGCGCCCACGCCCGTGATGAGCGCGTGCAGGCGATCCGCGGCCCGACGCAGCGGGCCCTTCAGAGCGGTCTCGTCGAAGCGCGCCTGCGGCATCACGAGCGACAGCGCCGCGACGCATCGGTGCTGCGCGTCGAGCACCGGTGCGGCGATGGCGCGCACACCGGCGAAGTCGAGCCCGCTCGACACGGCATAGCCGTCGCCACGCACCTTGGTCATCAGCGCATCGCCGGGCAGCTTGGCGCCCGACTGGCGCAGATGCTGCAACGTCGCTGGATCGGCATACGCGCACAGTACGCGTCCGGATGCGCTCGTCGCGAGCCGCAGCGGCGTGCCGACGCGCAACTCCGCGCGCAACACGGCCGCGGCCTCGACACGGCGCGCGATATACGCCTCGGCTCCGTCGAGGAGCGCGAGCGACGCGGTCTCCTTCGTCTCGAACGCGAGCGACTGCAGGACGGGATCCGCGCGCTCACCGAGACCCGCCTGCGTCAGCGCGGCCTGGCCCACGCGATTGGCGTGCAGCGAAAGGCGATAGCGTCCGTCGGCGCCGTGCTCGACCCAGCCCGCCTCGCACAGCGTCAGGAGCTTCTGGTAGACCGACCCGCGATTGCCGCCCATCGCGTGGACGACGTCGGCGAGGCGCATGCTCTCCTCCGACGCGCCCAGGCGATCCAGCACGGCGAGCGTCTTGATGACCGTGGACAGCGGCCGCACGCCCGCGACGCGCGGGGCGGCCACCTGTCTTCTATTAGTAGACATTATCTTCTGTTAGGAGATTGTCGCGCCGTTGCGCCGGGCGCGTCAACGGGGCCGCCTCTGCGCCCAAATACGCGTCGCGCGCGTCTCCCACGTGCTCACGTCGATGCTCGCTGGGTCGCACCGCGCGTTTTCAGCCGGACCGCGAGCGCGCGAATATCGCCGACAGGTCCTGCCGGACGCCTGGCACCCCGGCCCATGCATCGCCTCGCTTGGCGAGCCGCGCCGGCACCGTGTCGATGCGATAGTCGAGCGGATAGCCGCGGCGCACGTCGCGCCAGTCGAGCGGCATCGACACCGGGGCGCCGGGCAATCCGCGCAGCGAATACGGCAGCGGCATCGACTTGCCGCGCACGTTCATGTTGTAGTCGATGAACACCTTGCCGCTGCGCTTGCCGACCGACCATTCCGTGGTGACGACGTCGGGATGCTCGCGCAGCAGGTGCTCGCCGATGAGACGCGCGACCTCGCGCGCCGCGTCGTAGCGCAGCGTGCGCAGGATCGGCACGACGACGTGCAGGCCCGTCTTGCCCGACGTCTTCACGAACGCGGCAAGGCCCGTGCGCTCGAGCAGCGCGTGCAGCCAGAGCGCGACCTCGCGCGCGCGGTCGAAAGCCGTGGCGTTGAACTCTGGATGCCTGCCCGCCGGCTCGCTACCGGAATAGATGAACGGATCGATGTCGAAGAGGATGTAGTCCGGGTATTCGATCACCGACGCCTGCAGTGCGGCCTCGGATCGCGCGAAGTCCGTGCTCGACGGCCCGTCGCCGGTCCCGGGCGTGACGCGCGAGTGCCATGCATGCATCTCCAGCGCGCCCATGTGCCCGAGCCACAACAGCGTTGCGAGGTTGTTGCAGAGGATGTAGTCGTCCGCGTGGCCCTTGCTGTTGGAGAAGATCGACGTGCGCGCGACGAATGGCGGCACCGGCACTTGCCAATGCTTCTGCCGCACACGCCGGCCGTTGATGCCGGTCGGCCAGCGGAACAGCGTCAGCGGCCGATCCACGCTGTGCGGCAGCAGAAGCGGCGCGACATCGACGAGGTAGCACAGCAGATCGCGCTTGGTCACGGCCGGTGCGCGCGTCGCCGCGTCCGCGGGCCAGTACTCGCGCGAAAGGTGCGTGACGCCGAAGGCGTGACCGCCGATCGTCAGCTCGACGCTGTCCTCGGACGTGTCCAATGCGGCGCGGATGCGCTGCCGGTCCCGCGTGGAGACGATGCGTGCGCGCTTCATGCGTCGAGTGTCCGGTTGTCGGATCTGTGCATGCGACACGTCGAACGGTGTTTGCGTTCGCCCTGGCCGCACGCTGCCATGACACCGGCATACAAGGTCCTGGCCCCGTAGCACGCCGCGCTACCTGGCGTAGCGACCCGCGCGACGCCGTGATGGCGGCTTGGCAGCAGGGCGGCGATTCCTTATCGTAGCGGCGCTCGTTCCCCCGAACGACTGGAAGGGCCGCTCGATGACCGTCACGATCTACGCGTTGAAGCCGCGCTTCCAGGCGCTGCTGCGTCCGCTGGCGCAGCGCCTCGCGGCATCGGGCGTCACCGCCAACGCGGTCACGGTTTCGGCAATGGTCGTGTCGATTGGCGTCGGCGCGTTCGTGATCGCGCATGCATCGGATCCACGCGCGTTCCTGCTGTTGCCGCTGTGGCTGTTCGTGCGCATGGCCCTCAACGCGATCGACGGCATGCTCGCGCGCGAGTTCGGACACGCGTCGGCGCTGGGCGCGTATCTCAACGAGTTGACCGACGTGATCTCCGACGCGGCGCTCTACCTGCCGTTCGCGTGGCTCGCACCGTTCGGCCCACTGTCAGTCGGCAGCATCGTTCTGGCGGTCGCGTTGTCCGAAATGGCGGGCGCGCTCGGCCCCATGGTGGGCGCCCCGCGCCGCTACGACGGGCCGATGGGCAAGAGCGACCGCGCGTTCGTGTTCGGCGCGCTCGCGCTGTACGTGGGCCTGGGCGGCGCCCTGCCCGCCAGCGCATGGTGGATCATGCCGATCGTGGTCGTCCTGATCGCGGTGAACGTCGTCAATCGCGTGCGCCGCGGCGTTGCGGCGGCAAAGCGTCCACGATGAACGCGCCCGCGACGCGGCCGGTGGTCGAGCGCACGTTCGCCACGCACGACGGCGTCGACATCTTCTACCGTCACTGGCCGGCAAGCGGCACGCCGCGCGGCGCGATCGTGCTGCTCCATCGCGGTCACGAGCATTCGGGCCGGATCGCGCATCTCGCCGACGAGATGGGCCTGGCGGACTTCGATTGCTTCGCCTGGGACGCGCGCGGTCATGGCCGCTCGCCGGGCGCGCGTGGCTACTCGCCGTCGCTCGGCACCTCGGTTCACGATGTGCAGACGTTCGTCGACCACCTCGGCGCCGTCCACGGCTTCCGGCCCGAATCGATTGCGATCATCGCGCAGAGCGTCGGCGCCGTGCTCGCTGCCACCTGGGTGCACGACTACGCGCCGCCCATCCGCGCGCTGGTACTGGCTTCGCCGGCCTTCAAGGTGAAGCTGTACGTGCCGTTCGCGCGCGCGGGCCTCGCGCTCATGTACCGGCTTCGCGGGCTGTTCTTCGTCAACAGCTACGTGAAGGCCCGGTTCCTCACCCACGATCCGGCGCGCATCGCATCCTACGACGCCGATCCGCTGGTCACGCGCCCGATCGCCGTCAACATCCTCCTTCAGCTATACGAGACGTCGGCGCGCATCGTGGCCGATGCCGCGGCGATCACCGTGCCGACGCAGCTGCTGGTGTCCGGGTCGGATTGGGTGGTGCATCACGCGCCCCAGCATGCGTTCTTCGACGCGCTCGGCAGCGCGGTCAAGGAGCGTCACGTGCTGCGCGGCTTTTTTCACGACACGCTCGGCGAGCAGGACCGGCGCGTTGCGATCGACAAGGCACGCGCCTTCGTGCTGCGCGCCTTCGAGCACCCGCCCCGGCGCGTCGACCTCGCGCAAGCCGATCGCGCCGGGTTCACGCACGACGAGGCGGCCGCGCTCGCCCGTCCGCTCGAGCCCTCGTCACCGCGCGCGCTCTACTGGTCGATCACGCGTGCCGGCCTCAAGCTCGCGGGCATGCTGTCCGACGGCGTGCGCCTCGGTCATGCCACCGGATTCGATTCCGGAAGCACCCTCGACTACGTCTATCGGAATCGTCCATCCGGGCGCACGCGGCTCGGGCGTCTCGTCGACTCGAATTACCTGAACGCCGTCGGCTGGCGCGGCATCCGCCAGCGCAAGCTGCACGTCGAGGAGCTGCTGCGCGACGCGATGCGGCGCCTGCGTGCAGCAGGCAGGCCGGTGCGCATCGTCGACATCGCGGCAGGGCATGGACGCTACATCCTCGAGGCGATCGAGGCCTCGGACGCGCCGGCGGAAGCCGTGCTGTTGCGCGACTACAGCGAGCTCAACGTGCGCGAAGGCCGCGCGCTCATCGCGCAGAAGGGCATGGAGCGCATCGCGCGCTTCGAGCGCCGCGACGCATTCGACCGGTCGAGCCTCGCCGCGATCGTCCCCTCGCCTACGATCGGCGTCGTGTCGGGTCTCTACGAGCTGTTCACGGACAACGACGCGGTCGGCCGCTCGCTCGCGGGGCTGCACGACGCGCTCGAGCCGGGCAGCTTTCTCGTGTACACCGGACAGCCGTGGCATCCGCAGCTCGAGTTCATCGCGCGCGCACTGACGAGCCATCGCGGCGGCGCGGCGTGGGTGATGCGGCGGCGCACGCAGGCGGAGCTCGATCAGCTCGTCGGCGCGGCCGGCTTTCGCAAGGTCGCGCAGCGTATCGACGAAGCGGGAATCTTCACGGTGTCGCTGGCCGAGCGCACGTGACGCGCACCCCGACACCCTCCGGGGAACGGCCCTGGCGCCGCGCGCTCGCCTGGCTCGCGTTCCTCGGTCCTTTCTTTTTCGCCACGTACGGCCTTGCCACTTACCTGTCGTCACAGCGGGCGAGCGTGGGCGCGATCGTTTTCGACTGGGAACGGCACATCCCGTTTCTCGGATGGACCATCGTCCCCTACTGGACGATCGACGCGCTGTACGCGATCTCGCTGTTCGTGTGCGCGAACCGCCGCGAGCTCGATACGCACGCGCGGCGGCTCCTCACCGCGCAGCTGGCGGCGGTTGCCTGCTTCGTCGCCTTCCCCCTGCGCTTCACGTTCGAACGACCTCCGGTCGGCGGCTCGGTCGGCTGGCTCTTCGACGTACTGGGACGCTTCGACCAGCCGTACAACCAGGCGCCGTCGCTGCACGTCGCGCTGCTGGTGATCCTGTGGACGTTGTACGCCGGCAAGCTCGACGGCGCGTGGCGGTGGGCGCTGCACGCCTGGTTCGCGGCCATCGCCGTCTCCGTGCTCACCACGTACCAGCATCATTTCATCGACGTTCCGACGGGCGCGCTGCTCGGGTTCGCATGCCTGTGGGCCTGGCCGATGCGCGCACCGCCGCTGCGCTGGGTCATCACGCGCGACCCCCGACGACGCACGCTGGCTCTGCGCTACGCGGCCGGCGCGCTCGCATGCGCAAGCGTCGCGGTGACGGCGCGCGGCGGCGCGCTATGGCTGTTGTGGCCCGCGCTCTCGCTCGCGCTCGTGGCGCTGGCGTATTTCGCGCTCGGCGTCGCGGTATTCCAGAAGCACGAGGGTCGGCTGTCCGGTGCGGCAACGGCCTTGCTGCTGCCGTACCTCGTCGGCGCGTGGCTCAATGCGCGGTCGCGAACAGGCCGGCTTCGCACGTCCAACACCGTCGCGGACGGCGTTCGCATCGGGCCTTTGCCGTCGCGCGCGTCCCTGCGCCGCGATGGCATCCGGAGCGTCGTCGACCTGGCGGCCGAATTGCCCGTCGACGCGCGCGAGGCTCGCTACGCGGCGTTTCCGGTCCTCGACCTCGTGGCGGCGGACGGCGAGACGCTCACGGCCGCGGCGCATGCGATCGAGCGGGCGCGGGCGCACGGCCCCGTGCTCGTGTGCTGCGCGCTCGGCGTGTCGCGCAGCGCGAGCGCGGTGGCCGCGTGGCTCGTGGCGACCGGGCGCGCACCGGACGCCGCGCGCGCAATCGCGCTCGTGCGCCGCGCACGGCCGAGCATCGTGCTGCATGCGTCGCACCACGCGGCGGTCGACGCCGCATGCGCGGTCCGCTGAACGATGGCGTCGCTCGGCGGGCGCCTCGTTGCACGCGCCATCGTCGCCTTCGCGCGCCTCCTCACCGGCGCGCGTGCCCTGTGGAAGGGCTGTGCACCGCTGCCGGTGCAGCGCATCTACTACGGCAATCACACGAGCCACGGCGATTTCGTGCTGATCTGGGCCGCGCTGCCTCACGCGCTGCGACTGCGCACGCGTCCGGTGGCCGGCGCCGACTACTGGGACCAATCGCGGCTGCGACGCTGGCTGATCCACCAGGCATTCCATGGCGTCGTCATCGAGCGCATCAAGCGCGACGGCGGCCGGGATCCCATCGCGCAGATGGGCGCCGCGCTGGCGCAGGGCGATTCGCTGATCCTCTTCCCGGAAGGCACGCGCAACACGACCGACGCACCGCTGCTGCCGTTCAAGAGCGGCCTGTACCGCATCGGTACGGCGCACCCGGGCGTCGAGTGCGTGCCGGTGTGGATCGAGAACCTCAATCGCGTGATGCCCAAGGGCGAGTTCGTGCCGATTCCCCTGCTCTGCACGCTGACCTTCGGCGCGCCGCTGCGCCCCGCAGCCGACGAGGACCGTGCCATCTTCCTCGAGCGCGCCCGGGCCGCGCTGCTGTCGCTCGCGCCCGCGCGCACCTGATCAGGAGCCGATGATGACCACCGACGCCGTTCCCTCGCAGCTGATGACGCTCTTCGCCGGCGTGTTCGGGGTCCTGGTCCTCGCGACGACCGTCGGCGCGCTGCTGCGGTGGCGCCTCGCCGGGCAGCCGAGCGCGAAGATCGACAACCTCGTCGCCCGGGTGAACGCGTGGTGGGTGATGGTCCTCGTGCTCGGGGTCGCGTTCGTGTTCGGCAAGGCCGGCGTGGTGCTGCTGTTCGCGTTCATCTCGTTCATGGCCCTGCGCGAGTTCGTCTCGCTCGCGTACACGCGGCGTGGCGACCATTGGGCGCTCGCGAGCGCGTTCTTCGTGTTCCTGCCGCTGCAGTACGTGCTGGTCTACGTCGAATGGTACGGGCTGTACGCGATCCTCATTCCGGTGTACGCCTTCCTCATGCTGCCGATCTTCGCCGCGCTCTCGGCGGACACCACGCGCTTCTTCGAGCGCGCCGCGAAGATGCAGTACGCGCTCATGTTGTGCGTGTACTGCATCGCGTACGTCCCCGCGCTGATGACGCTGCGCATCCCGGGGTACGACGGCGGCGACATCCTGCTGATCGCGTGGCTCGTGCTGGTCGTGCAGGGCAGCGACGTGCTGCAGTACGTGTGGGGCCGCCTCGCCGGCAGGCACGCCATCGCGCCGCTGCTCTCGCCCTCGAAGACCGTCGAAGGCTTCGCCGGCGGCGTCGCCAGCGCGACGGTGCTGGGAACCGCCCTGTGGTGGATCACGCCGTTCACGCCGTGGCAGGCGGGCGCGATTGCGCTCGCCGTCTGCCTGATGGGTTTCTTCGGCGGCCTCGTGATGTCCGCGCTCAAGCGCGATCGCGGCGTCAAGGACTGGGGCACGCTGATCGAGGGCCACGGCGGCATGCTCGACCGGCTCGATTCGGTGATCTTCGCCGCACCGGTGTATTTCCACGTCGTGCGCTATTGGTGGCAACCGTAGCGCGGCGATACCAGCGGGACGCAGGAACCGGCGCGACGCGCCTCCAGTCGAACGGGTGCTTGATGCACGTGGAGGTACGTCATGAATGTGGATACGCTCAACAAGTGCCTGCGCGACGAGCTGTCGGCGGTCGAGACCTATCGCCAGGCGCTCGACAAGATGCGCGGATCGTACGGTGAGGATCCGCGGTTCCAGCAGCTGTCACGCATGCTGCAGGACCACCAGCAGGCCGCGTCGCGCGTGGGCGCGCTGATCCAGCAGATGGGTGGCACGCGGACGAGCGACTCGGGCGCGTGGGGCGCGTGGTCGAAGACAGTGATGGGCACCGCGAAGCTCTTCGGCGACAAGGCCGCGCTCAAGGCGCTGAAGGAAGGCGAAGAAAGCGGCCTGAAGGATTACCGTGACGCGATCGACGACACGTCCACGCCCGCCGACGTCAAGACCGCGCTCAACACGATCGTGTCGACCGAGCAAGGGCACGTGCGCGAGCTCGATCGCATGATGGAGAGCGCGTAGCTACACGCGCACGGTCACGCGCACCGAATCCGGAATGCTTCGCGCGAGCGAGGCGGTGACGCGCTCGCCGACGCGCTGGAACAGCAGGTCGACCGGCTGCCCCGCCACGACCAGGTCGTGGACGAGCAGCCGGTCGACCTCGCTGGGAAGCTCCGGCCGCTCGATGCAAATTTCGCCGCGCCACGCGTCGATGGAAAGTCCGAGGCCGGCCTGCAGCATCATGAAGATCGCCCCGGAGGACCAGGCCTGCGGCAGGCAGGCGACCGGATAGCCGACCGGCGGTTCGCCCGCGGCGCGTGCGAACCCGCAGAAGAGCTCCGGCAGTCGCATGCCGAAGTGATGTGCCGCGGCGAAGAGCTCGTCGATGACGTGCCGGACGCCGCCGCGGTCGCCGTAGCCGGCGATGCCGGCGGCGCAGATGCCCGTGTCGTGCGGCCATACCGAGCCATTGTGGTACGACATCGGGTTGAAGCGTGCGGCGCGGTCGCACAGCGTGCGCACGCCCCAGCCGTTGTCGAGCGCCGATGACAGCAGGTGCGCGCTCACCTGGCGCGCGCGCTCGGCAGAAGGCAGGCCGGTATACAGGAGGTGGCCGGCGTTCGACGCGCGCACGCGGCAGAGCTCGCCCGCGCCGTCGAGCGCGATCGCATAGAAGCCCGCCTCGGGCATCCAGAAGCGGGCCTCGACGGCGGCGCGCAGCTGGTCGGCCGACTCGCGCCACTTTCGCGCAAGCGCCTCGTCTCCGCGATGTGACGCGAGCTCGGCCATCGCCCGTCGCGCCGCGTACACGTAGCCCTGCACCTCCACCAGCGCGATCGGGCCTTGGGCGAGCCGGCCGTCGGCATGGAAGATCGAGTCGACGCTGTCCTTCCAGCCCTGGTTGGCAAGCCCCGTGTCGGCGCCGCGCGCGTAATCCAGGAAGCCGTCGCCGTTGGAGTCGCCCGGCCCTTCGATCCAGTCCATGGCCGCGCACAGATGCGGCCACAGCTCGTCGATGAATGCGCGGTCGGCCGTGCGGCGTGCATACGCGCCCGCGAGCATCACGAACAGCGGTGTCGTATCCACGCCGCCGTAATAGCGCGCGAATGGCACCTCGCGCAGCGCCGCCATCTCGCCGTTGCGCATCTCGTGCAGGATCTTGCCGGGTGCCGAGTCGTCGAACTTCGACGCCTCCTTGGCCTGATTGCGCGCGAGGAACGACAGGACGCCGCGCGCGAGGCCGGGGTCGAGCCACAGCGTCTGCAGGGCCGTGACGATGGCGTCGCGACCGAATGGCGTCGAGAACCAGGGGATGCCGGCGAACGGATAAGGCCCGGTCGGCATCTCCGTTTCCAGCAGCGCGAGGTCGGCGCGCGACTTGTCGATCCACAGATTGAACAGGCGCCCCGACGTGCGCAGCGTGGCGCCGCGACGCCGCTTGCAGCGCATCGCGATGCGCGCCCGCGCGCCCGCCTCGCGGTAGCGCGACTGTCCCGGTTCGGCGAGCTCGGCGCCGATCTCGAGGTACAGCACCTGCCGGGCGTGCCGCTGCAGGATCAGGTCGAACTCGGCGTGGCGCTCGTCGATGACGTTGGGCACGCGCGAAAACGCGATGGCCGACGCCCGCTCGACATCGTCGAGCCCTTCGTAGCGGAAGCGCACGTGCGCGCGCCCGATATCAGGCTGGAGCATGCGGCCGCGACGCGCACGCGCATGTCCGCGCACCTCGAAGATGTCGGCGAAGTCGGCCGCGAAGGCGAACGACAGCGACGCCGGCACCGCGCGCTCGCCGTAGTTGGTGAGGGTGAGGCGCTCGTACAGCCGGGCCTTCCACAACAGCCGCGCGCGCTCGATGTGTATGACGCCTTCGGGCGCCGCATGGTCGCCGAGCTGCGGCAGCGGCCGGTTCGTGACATTCGCCCGGAAGAACACGTTGTCCGAGCTCACGCCCGAGCCGAGCAACGCGGGCGGCGCGTCGCCGACGGTCAGGCGGAACAGCGACAGAACGCGCGTGTCGTCGCGAAACAATCCGTCGGCGCCGCCGCGCACGTCGCCGAGCGAATCCGCGACGAGGAAGGTGTACTCGTGCTTGAGCGCATACGAGCCGATCGGCCCGCGTGCCTCGGTGCTCGGCTCAGGCGCACTCATACTCCGGCTCCGGCCCCACGCGCGACCCGCGGTCGAATCCGAGCACGCGCGCGTAGACCTCGAGGTAGCCGCGCGCCATCGCGCGGGCGGAAAAGCGCCGCTCGAACACCTGCCGCACGTGCGCGCGATCGATCGTGTCGATCCGCTCGATCGCGGCCACCGCCTCGTCCTCGGACCGCACGATGAAGCCGGTCCTGCCGTGGTCGATCACCTCGGCCACGGAGCCTCCCGCCCAGGCGACGACCGGTGTGCCGCACGCCATCGCTTCGATCATCACCAGTCCGAACGGCTCCGGCCAGTCGATGGGAAACAGCAGCGCGGCCGCGCCACCGAGCAGCGCGTTCTTGTCGCGATCGCCGATCTCGCCCAGGAATTCGATCTCGGGCGCCTCCATCAGCGGCTCGATCGCCTCGTCGAAATAGGCTCGATCCACCGCATCGATCTTGGCGGCCATCCGGAGCGTCACGCCCATGCGTCGCGCGACCCGTATGGCGCGATCGGGGCGTTTTTCAGGTGACATGCGCCCGAGGAACGCCAGGTATCCGCGATGGCGCGGCGAGAAATCGAAGAGGTCGAGCGGAAGCCCGTGATGAACCGTGCCCGCCCATTTCACGAGCGGCAACGGCGCGCGCTGGGCGCGGGAGATCGACACGAGCGGGAACCGCGGCCAGCGCCGGTACATCGGCGCGAGGTCCGTCAGGTCGAGACGGCCATGCAGCGTCGTGACGGTACGTCGCGCGTGCGCTTCGAACAACGGGAACTGCAGCGGATCGACGTGGAAGTGCAGGATGTCGAATTCGCCGGCGCGGGCGCGCACGTCGAAGAGCATCGAAAGATGCGCCGCGACGTCCGATTTCAGCGGATTGGGGTCGAGTCGAATCGCGCGCGCGCGCGCCTCGACCAGCCGCGCCCGAGTGCGCGAATCCGCGCTCGCGAAGAGCGTGACGTCGTGGCCCATGTCGACCAGGGCGTCAGTGAGATAGGCGACCACCCGCTCGGTGCCCCCGTAAAGGCTCGGCGGCGTCGATTCGTAGAGTGGAGCGACCTGGGCGATGCGCATGGCGGCGACACGCGGCCGCGCCCCGAACGACGGCCCGCGGCAGCGCCCGCATCCATAGTAGACGCGCCGGTGACGCCGAAGTTTCGTCGATCGGTGCTTGGTTCCAGCGGCCGACCGGGCGCCGCGGCGGTTGATGCACAATTGCGACCAGCATGAAGGTCGCGACCTGGAACGTGAACGGCATTCGCGCGCGCGAGGCGCAGCTCTGCGACTGGCTCGCGCGCGACGGCCCCGACGTGGTGTGCCTGCAGGAGCTCAAGGCCAAGCCCGAGCAGATCCCGGAGCGATGCCGGCTGCCCGACTATCACGTTTACTGGCATGGCGTGGGCGCGTACTCGGGCGTGTCCCTGCACGTGCGCAAGGATCTCCTCGATGCGGACCCGCTGTTCACCCATCCCGAGTTCGACATGGAGACGCGCATCGTCCAGGCGCAGCTCGGCAACATCGTCCTGGCGTCGGTGTACGTGCCCAACGGCGGCAAGGACTACGCCGCCAAGATCGACTTCGTCACGCGGCTCGCGAGCTGGACGCGGCGGGTGCACGACGAAGGCCGCGAGCTCGTCGTATGCGGCGACCTCAACATCGCGCGCACGGACATGGACGTGCATCCGAAGGAGCGCAAGGCCGGGGTCATCGGCCAGCGGGCCGAGGAGCGCGAGCTGTTCGACCGCATGCTGGGCGACCATCTCGTCGACGTGTGCCGCAAGCTCGCCCCCGACAAGGATGACCTGTTCACCTGGTGGCCGCCGTGGCGCAACATGCGACAA
>Ga0207674_10001626_pt1 | contig 28919 bp, 28 predicted proteins | sample KBSCornC72_FD_184303 | JGI IMG/M metagenome (GOLD analysis project Ga0207674, IMG submission 184303) | Corn rhizosphere microbial communities from Kellogg Biological Station, Michigan, USA - KBS Corn C7-2 (SPAdes) (version 2) | ecosystem: Host-associated > Plants > Roots > Rhizosphere > Soil ...
GATGATGTCGGACATCAAGATCCCGAAGGAGGCGATCAGCCGCCAGATCGCGGATTCGGTCGACCTCATCGTCCAGGTGAAGCGCCTCCGCGACGGCTCCCGCCGCACGACCAACATCACCGAGGTGATCGGGATGGAAGGCGACGTCATCGTCACCCAGGAGCTGTTCAAGTTCGAATATCTCGACGAGACCGCCGAAGGAAAGATCATCGGCGAGTTCCGCTCGATGGGTCTGAGGCCGTACACGCTCGACAAGGCCAAGCAGTACGGCTTCGACCAGCCGTACCTGGAAGCCTGCCTCTAACAGCCGCTTGCCGGAAGTAGGCGCTGCCGATAGCTTCCCTCCGCGATGGCGGACGAAGCCCACACGCTTGGGTTCGGGCTCACCTATGACATGGTCGCCGCGCGCACGGCGTGCGGCCAGCTGCTGACCCTCAGCGCGCACCGCCGCGACGTCAGCATCCCGCCGCACAGGCACGTCAACGATTATGTCTGCATCGTCCTGACCGGCGGCTTCGCCGAGAAGGAGAACAATGTCTGGCGCGAGCGAAAGCGGGGCAATTTCTTCACCCATCATGCGGGCGAGACCCACCACGATTGCTTCGGCCCGAGCGGCGCGATGTGCGTCAATCTCCACTTCGCCGCCGGAGAGCAGGGTCCCGCCGTCGACGGCACATGCTCGGCAGCGGCCACGGTAGCCGCGCAGAGATTGGCGTTTGAGCTGGCCGCCAGCTCGCGCGAGGAACTCGTCATCGCTTCGCTCGCAGCAGAGATCAGCGGCGAGCTGCAACCGGCCGCGAAGCGCGTCTCCGAGGGCGGCAAGTGGATCGGCCTAGTCCTCGAGGCGATATCGGACGAGCCCGACCGCCGCTGGACCTTGCGCGAGCTGGCGGAGATCGCAGACCGCCACCCGGTTCACGTCGCCCAGGCTTTTCGCGCCGCGAGCGGCATTTCGCTCGGCGCGTTCCAGCGGTTGAGGCGCCTGACCCGCCTCAGCCTCGCGCTTCGCGGCGGGAACACTCCGCTGGCCATGCTCGCGGCCGAGCTCGGCTATTGCGACCAGTCGCACATGAACGCCGAGTTCCGCGCCTCGTTCGGAGTTAGCCCGGGCCGCTACCGGCGCGAATTCCACTAATTTCATCCAAGACTCGCCAAGCACGCTGCTGCGACACTGCGGCGACAAGCGTCGGAGTGAGACGATGAGACTTTTCTGGTCCGTTGCAGCAGCCGTTCTCGTCCTGTCGGCGTCGCCGCTGATCGGACAAACGGCGACCGACCAGCAGCCGGCGCAGAAGCTCGACGACTTAAGCGGCCTTTGGGGCGCGAAGAAATGGTTCGGTCCCGAGGTTCGCGGCGAGCTGATCGTCGAGCGCAACGGCCGCGGCCTTCGCGCCGACATCGCCGGGCGCCAGGCCGTCGTCACTCAGAAGGGGCAGGAGCTGAGCTTCGAATTGCCCGGAGACGAAGGCAAGTTCAGCGGGCGCTTCGAAGGATCGGCCACCATCCGCGGCCATTGGCTCCGTCCGGGTTGGAGCGGGGCTTCGCCGGTCATGTTGAAGGCAATCGCACCGGGCCGCTGGCTCGGTAGCGTCGATCCGGGCCAGGACGAATTCTCCTTCTATATCTTCGCGACCAAGCGTCCGGATGGAAGCTACGCCGCCGTATTGCGGAACCCCGAGTTCGACCTCGGCAACCAGCGCGGGGCGCGCCGCCTGATCCGCGACGGCGATACGGTCAAGCTGATGGCCGGCAAGGACGACGCGTCCGAGCGCGTGCTTGCTTCAGGGCGGATGCAGCCGGACATGGACGGCTTCTCGCTCACCTTCCCGAGCCGCGGCGGCACCTACGACTTCTCGCGCGGCGATGGGTCGAGCCTCGTCTATCCACGGCCCCATCCCGGCGCGCCCTATCGCTATGCCCCGCCCCCTTCGCTGGGCGACGGCTGGCCGACTTCGACCCTGGCCGCCGAAGGGATCGACACCGTGGCAATGGAGCGGCTCGTCCAGTCGTTCATCGACATGCCGATGGACGAGGCCGACGCGCCCGAGATCCACGCGCTGCTGATCGCGCGCCACGGCAAGCTCCTCCTCGAAGAATATTTCCACGGGTTCTCGCGCGACAAGCTTCACACCCTCCGCTCCGCTGCGAAGAGCCTTACCGGCGCGACGATCGGCGCGGCGATGTACGCCGGCGCTCCGCTCCGGCTCGACAGCCGCGTCTACCAGGTGATGAACGGCGGCACATTTCCAGCGGGGCTGGAGCCGCGCAAGCGCGCGATGACGCTCGAGAACCTGCTCACCATGTCCTCGGGCCATTATTGCGACGACACCGACGACAAGGCGCCCGGCAACGAGGACTATATCAACGACGATCTGCAGCCGCCGGACGTCGTCGGCTATTTCATGTCGGTGCCGATGGCGACCGATCCGGGCACGAACAGCGTCTATTGCAGCATGCAGCCGCACCTCGCGCTCGCCATGCTCCAGGAAGCCGCGCACGAATCGCCGCTACGCATCTTCGACCGGCTGGTCGCGCGGCCACTGCAGATCACGCATTATTCCTGGCCGCTCGACACCAACGGCCGGCCCTACGGCGGCGGCAGCGTCGCGATCCGCGCGCGCGACTTCATGAAGTTCGGGCAGTTGATGCTGAACGGCGGCACGTGGGGCGGCAAGCGCATCCTCGATGCGAGCTACGCCAGGGCGGCGGTGACCCCGCAATACCACCTGCGCAACATCTACTACGGCTATTATTGGTGGATGGAGGACTACCCGTACAAAAACCGGACGGTGTTCGGCTATTCGGCGCGCGGGGCCGGCGGGCAGATGACGTTCGTGGTGCCCGAGCTCGACCTCGTGGTGACGGCGATGGGCGGCAATTACTCAAACCGCCGCGGCGGGCGCTATCTCAACAATTTCATCGCGACGTCGATCCTGCCCGCCGTGCGCGAACGGGGCGACGATCCGAATGCGCCGGTCAAAGATCTCGACTGGAAATCGCCCTACGGGCCTTCGACGGACGGAAGCCGCGTGGCTCGCCCCCCTGCAAATTAGTCCGTTTCAGACCTCCATCCCCTCGGTCAGAAGCAGCGGCTCCTCGGCGCGCACCGTCGGGTCTTCCGCTTCTTCCCACAAACGCCGCAGGCTCCTCGGCAGCGCGTCGCGGACCTTGTTGATCTGGCCTTCGGAGATGTGGCGAGAAAGCACTCGGAACACCGAACGGACAGCTTCGTCGGGATCGACAGGCTTCGTGTCGCTCAGCCATTCTGCGACCTCTCCGACGAAATCCTCGCGGCTGCGATGCTCACTCGGCATGTGGCCAGGCTCGAACTGGTCGTAATAGACTCCCCGCACCAGCAGCGGCAGCTGCGCGCCGAGGTGCGCCGCGAGGTTGATCGTCAGCCGGTCGCGAAGCTTGTGGAGCACCGTCGAGAGCACCTTCCACGCGACCTGCTTGTCGGGCCCGAGATCGTTGCAGATCTCGTTCAGCCAGATATGGGTGGTTTCCAGGCTTCTGTCGAAGACGTCGAGGCCGCTCGCGCTCATGATTTCGGCTCCTGCATTGCGGCTCAATTTCGCGCCGCTCACCCGCGCGAACGCTCGCGCACGGGGCCGCGTTCCGGCGCGTTAGCCATGGCGACAAAGCCGCTCGCCGGGTGTAGGCGGCGCGCGAGCCGAAGCCTATGTCCCTCGCCGATGCCGCCGAACGACTGGTTTATCGCGTTGCCGGGCTGCCCGTCGCGGTCAACGGGCTATTCGACACAAGCGGCGCGGAGCCGCAGGACATACTTCGCTGCGCCTTCGTCAATTGTTATTGGAATCCGCAGGGCTTCGGCGATTGGGCCGAGCTTGCAGGGGCGAGCATCCTGTGGCCGCTCGGCCTCCTCGCCGCCTGCGCCTGGTATACGTGGCGCAACGGGCCGGTGATCCGGGCCCGTTGCGGCAAGAGCATCCCGGCCCAGATCGGCGAGCAGCTCAAACTCTATTTCTCCGATGGGGTGCTTGCGCCCTGGTATTATATCTTCTCGCTCCACGACGACGGCGAAGGCCGAGCGCGCAGCTTCATCCAGCGGTTCGAAACCAAGCCGTGCTATTTTCGCCTGCTCAAGGCGAAAAAGGGTTCGCCCCTCAACGACAAGGGCCGCTTCGCCGAATATTGCGCCGAGCACGGGATCCGCACCGTGCCGGTCCTCGCGCGGCTGGACGGAAGGACTTTCCCTCCCCGGCTTCCCGACGAGGATCTGTTCGTAAAATGGGTAACAGGGCGCGGCGGCCGCGGGGCCGAGCGGTGGGACCGCACGGCGCCCTCCACCTTCAGCAGTCCCGCGGGCGCGAGGCTTTCGGGCGACCAGCTGCTCCATCGGCTGATCCACGAATCCGAGCATCATCCGCTGCTCGTCCAGTCGAGGATGCGTCCGCATCCCGATCTCGTGCCCATCACCACTGGCGCTCTCCCCACTGTTCGACTGCTCACCTGCCTCGACGAAGCCGGGAAGCCGGGAATCATGGCGGCCATGCTGCGGACTTCGCTCGGACGGAACAGGACGGTCGACAACCTCCACGCCGGTGGAATCGGAGCCCTTATCGACATCGAATCGGGAACCCTGGGCGAAGCCAGCAACCTCGGTTCCGACGCTCGGCTGGGCTGGTTCTCCGCCCATCCCGACACCGGCGCCGCGATCGAAGGCCGGGCGATCCCCTGCTGGGAGGAGGTCAAGAGGCAGGCCGTCGCAGCGCACCGCCATTTCCGCGACCGGGTGGTGGTCGGCTGGGACATCGCCATCCTCGACGACGGGCCCATCGTCATCGAGGGCAACGGCAACCCCGATCTCGATATCCTGCAGCGCTTCATGCGCACGGGCCTGCGGGAGCAAAAGTTCGCTACACTGCTTGCCCATCACCTACGCCGGCGTGGAGCTGTCTGAATCCGCGTCCCCGGGCGGGACCGATCCGCGCAACAAGGTCACTCGCCGGAAGTCCACAGCTGTTGTAGACTGCCGTTATGATCATCGACGTCCAAAACCTGTTCGAGCGGCGGCTGTCCTATCCGCATCCGACCGCGCGCGAGCGGCTGGAGCGGCTGGTCGGGCTCGACGACCATATCGCCAAGCTGACCAAGGTGCTCGGCCTGCTGGTCCACCCCGGCGGGCTCAAGCATTGGGGAGAGCAGCACCATCCGGGCGCCCACCAGCTGATCGATACGGTGCTTCAGCGGACGCCGCTCGTCATACTCGGCGGCGACATCGGCTCGGGCAAGACCGAGCTCGCGGAGAATATCGCGGATGCGGTCGCCCGGCAGGAGAAGATCGAGATCGACCTGTTGCCGCTCAGCCTTGCCGCGCGCGGCCAGGGCCGGGTCGGCGAAATGACCCAGCTGATCTCCGCGGCATTCGACTTCACCGTCAAGGAAGCCGCTTCGATCGAGAAGAACAAGGAAGGCGCCAAGGGCGCGGTCATCCTGCTGGTCGACGAAGCCGACGCGCTGGCGGCGTCGCGCGAGACGCCGGAGATGCACCACGAAGAGGTGAGCGCGGTGAACGCCTTCATCCGCGGCATCGATCGCCTCGCCGACCGGCACCTGCCCGCGGCGGTCATCATGTGCACCAACCGCTACGACGCGCTCGACCCGGCGGTCACTCGCCGAGCGGCGGAGATCCTCCGATTCGGCCGTCCTGACGAAGACAACCGGCGCTTGCTCCTCGCTCCGAGGCTCGCCGAGCTCGGCTTCGACGAAGCAGAGATCGACGCCATCGTGTCGGTCACCGGCGGACATGACGGGAGGCCCGGCTTCACCTTTTCGGACCTCGCCCAGCGGCTCATTCCGGCGATCGTGCTCGACGCCTATCCCGACCGCCCGATCCTCCCGACCCGCGCCATCGCGATCGCGGAGGAAATGATTCCGACGCCGCCGTTCCAGGATCGCCGAAGCGCATCGTGACGTCTGTCGGTTGTTGCGTCCGCAACGACGGCGTGCGCGTATCTGGGTTTGACGCGTACTGACGCTAAACCGGGCTTTCTCCAATGCTTCTGATCCTTCTCGCCTATTTCGGCGGAATCCTCACTATCCTCAGCCCGTGCATCCTGCCGGTGCTGCCCTTCGTCTTCGCGCGCGCCGACCGCCCCTTCGTGCGGAGCACGCTGCCGATGCTCGCCGGAATGGCGGCGACCTTCGCGATCGTGGCGACCCTCGCGGCGGTCGGGGGCGGATGGGCGGTGCGAGCCAACGCAGTCGGCCGCTGGGCGGCGCTGATCCTGCTCGCCTTGTTCGGGATCGCGCTGGTCTTCCCGAGCGTGTCGGACAGGCTCACGCGCCCGCTGGTCGCGCTCGGCTCGCGCCTGACCGAGCGCCAGGGACAACAAGGCAGCGTCTGGTCGTCGGTTGTACTCGGGGTTGCCACCGGCCTGCTCTGGGCGCCCTGCGCCGGTCCGATCCTCGGGATTATCTTCACTGCGGCGGCGCTCCAGGGCGCGAGCTTCAACACGACGCTGCTGCTGCTCGCTTACGCGCTCGGGGCCGCGACCTCGCTCGCGCTGGCGCTTCTCGTTGGCGGGAAATTGTTCGCGCGCATGAAGAAATCGCTCGGCGCAAGCGAGAGAATCCGTCAGGTGCTCGGGGTGCTCGTCCTCGTCGGCGTCGCGGCCATCGCGCTCGGCCTCGACACCCGCGTGCTCTCCAAAATCTCGAGCGCCCAGACGGCGAGCATCGAATCCACGCTTGCGCGCAAGCTCGGCGCGAGCCAGGCGATGGACGAGACCGCCGCGCGCACGAACGCAGCGGGCGAGCTGGTGCTTCCAGTCATCGGCACGCTTCCGCCGCTCGACGCGCTCGGACCGTGGTTCAACAGCCCGCCGCTCACCAACGCCCAGCTCAAGGGCAAGGTCGTCCTGATCGACTTCTGGACCTACAGCTGCATCAACTGCCTTCGCACCCTGCCCTATCTCAAGGCGTGGGACGCCAAGTACCGCAAGGACGGGCTCGTCATCATCGGCGTCCACGCCCCCGAGTTCGCGTTCGAGCGCGACCCGGCAAACGTCGAGAAGGCGATCGCCGACCTCGGCATCCGCTATCCGGTCGCGCTCGATAACAAGTACGTGCTGTGGAACGCGCTCCATAACCAATATTGGCCTGCACATTACTTCATCGATGCGAAGGGCCGCATCCGCTACTTCCATCACGGCGAGGGCGAATATGCGATGTCGGAGCGGGTGATCCGCCAGCTGCTTGCCGAAGCCGGCCATGCACCCGCGGGCGGAATGGCCGAGGCCAGCGCCAGCGGGGCCGAAGCGGGCGCGGCGTTCGGCGAGATCGGCTCGCCCGAGACCTATATCGGCTATGCCCGCGCCGATCGCTTCGCCTCGCCGGGCGGGCTTCTGCGCGACAAGCCGAAGACCTATGCGGGCGCGCCGCTCGAGCTGAACCAATGGTCATTGGAAGGCGGCTGGATCGACACTCGCCAGAGCGCGCGGTCGCTCGCCGGCGGCGCGAAAGTCAGCTTCCGCTTCCACGCCCGCGACCTGCACCTCGTGCTCGGCTCCGCGACCGGAAAGCCGGTGCGCTACCGGATCACGCTCGACGGCCAGACCCCCGGGGCCGACGCCGGAGTCGACGCGAGGGCTGACGGCTCCGGCGTCGTCACCGGCCAGCGCCTCTACCAGCTGGTCCGCCAGAAAGGGCCGATCCGCGACCGCACCTTCACGATCACCTTCCTCGATCCCGGCGTCGAAGCCTTCTCCTTCACCTTCGGCTGATCAGAAGGCTTTCGTCAGCCGCAGTTCGGCCCGAAGGCGCTTTTCGTCGTAGAGCGTGAGCGTCGAGAGGTTGCGCGTCTTCGTCAGGCTGAACGACGGCGCGAACCCCCTGAAGTTCCAGTCGCGCTTGTAGATGCTGAACGAGCCCTGGAGCAGCCAGTCGCGGCGGCGCTTCGCGAAGGGGGCGAGCGGGCCGTCGCCGACCTGTCGGGCAAGATCGACGCGGAGCTGCGGGCGGAGCCCCCAGCCGATCTCCTTCAGCACTCCGAGCCCCAGTTGCTCCCGCCAATAGGCCTGACCCGGGTCGTTGGCGCGGTTCCGCTGCACGCTCGCATAGCCGAATCCCAGGGTCGAGGCGCCGAGCGGGCGATTGGCCGAGACCTGCGCCTCGACATCCCAACCGTCGACGTCGCTGCGCCCCGAATAATCGTTATGGCGAAGCAGCAGTGCGCCGCCGAGCGTCCAGCTATTCCCCACGAGCCTGTCATATTCGACACGCGCGCCGAAGCTACGCACGAGCGGCTTTTTGCCGTACCAGCGCATTAGGCCGGTGGCAGTGGTCCGTAGCCGCCCTCCCGCCAGCTGGAACTCCGGTCCCGCCTCTGCGCCGGCATAGCTGTCGTCGAAACGCGGGTCGCCGTACCGCACCGTTCGCCCGTAGGCGGCGAGGTAGATCGGGACCTTCCCCTCGCGGTTCAGCCGCACGGAGGCATCGCCGCCAACGAACCGGCCCGTTCCCGAGCGAGCGCGGCCGTCGGGATCGAGCTGGAACGGCAGGCCGTAGATATCGACGCTTTCCTTGTCGGTCGCCGAGTTGATGTTGCTGTCGGGCGCAATCCCGAAGTCGAGGTTGAAGCGCCACGAACGCCGCGAGCGAATCGCTTCGCGGAAGCGAAGGATGTTGCGCAGGACGGACGTCGGCGGGTGCTCGCCCGCGGCGAGCCCGAAATGATAGTCGGCCTGCTCGTCCTTCCGCTCCATGTAGAGTGTCCGGGCGAGCTCGAGCCGTACCCTGAGAAGCCCCGGGTCGCGATCGAGGATCCGTCGGAACATGGCCTCCGCCCGCCGATAGTCCCTCCCCTCGTAGCTGATCATTCCGTCGACGAAGTCGCGCTGCGTCCCGGGATCGAGGACGGAGGAGGCCTCTTGTGCCGTTGAAGGACTCGCGCCGCAACATAGCGCCAGCGTGATCAAGACCAGTGGAGAGAGCCGCTGCATTGGCGCACCCGGTCACGCTCAGTGCGGATGTTGCTGGCCGACGAAGGCATCCTGCAGAAGCAGGCTTCCATCCGCGCGGTCCAGAGCGAGCGTGCCCCCGACCTGCTCGGCATGCGGGCCGAAGAAGGCGCCGTTCATGTCGCCGGTCACCGGTTGGGTTGGCGGCGTTTCCAGCGTGTTGAGCGGATAGGCGCCGCTGTAATTGGCGGTGCCCGTCAACGGGATGTCGAACGTTCCATTGTTGCTGAACGGCGCGCTTCCGGCGACGTGGATGCCCGGCGCGGGATAGTCGAGGCTGTCGCCGTTCGGCTGATAACGATAGTCTTGGTCGATGCGCGTGGCGATCGTCTGAGCGCCGAAGTCCGCGGTCAGTGTGAAGGGGATTCCCGCCGTGAGGTTGCTCGCCAAGGATGCGAGCGTATGCGCGTCGTAGGTTGCGGTCCCCGAAACCGGGATCCCGGACGCCGGCGTTCGGTCTCCGGCGACGAAGAACGCCTGTCCGAAGCCGCCCGCAGTGCCGCCGTCGAGATGGACGTACCACCATTCCCATTCGCCCATCGAGACGTAGGAATAGCCGAGGTCGAAATTGAACGCGGTGTCGACGTTCAGGTCCTCGCTGTAGGGGAGCGTCCGGTAATAGCTTCCGCGCCTGGCGTCACCGGGATCGGTCTGCAGCGGGTTCGAACCTCCGCCATACTCGACGGAGGTCAGCCCTCCGGGAAGAAATCCGGCCGGTCCGTTCAGCTCATAAGCGAAACCCGCGCTCGCGGAGGGCTTGGATACGCTCAGCCCGAATTTTCCCGCCGTCATTCCGGAGGAGCTCGGCTTGTTTTCGCCGGGGGCGTTTAGGAACCTGCCCAGCAAGTCGTAGTCCGCGATGCGACGCAGCGGGGCGTTGTAGTCCGTTGGCGTCGGCGTTGGCGTCGGGGTCTGGGGCGGCGGAGGAATGCTGGCGACATGCGACCCGCCGCCGCCGCCGCCGCCGCATGCGGAGAGGAACAGGCAAAGCGGCAGTGCTACGGTGCAGACGAGGCTGAGTCGACGAACGCGGGTGCTGGAGCTGCACGTCATGGCCGTCTTCCTTTCGAAGGAGAATGAATTGGGCCGATTCTAATTCCTGTTCCGGAGGTCGGGCGGGCGCTGCGACGAACCCGGCTATTGTGCGACGGAAGCGGCTGCGCTCGACTGCGTCGCCGAGCAGACTCGGGCTTGCGTCTCATGGCGTCTTCCTTTCCCGCGAGAGGAGAGCTGGCCCAAATCTAGGTGTTGTTGGGTCGCTGCAGGGAAGGTTGCGACAAACCCCGGTATCGCGCGACGAACGCGAAATCTCACCTATCGGGTGTAGCGCAACTGCACGTACAGCCGCCGCCGATCCGCATAATATCGCCCGGCGAATTCCGGGATGATCCCGAACATCCCGCTGGTCCAGTAGAGCTTGTCGAGCAGGTTGTGCGCGCCGGCCGTCACCTGGATCCGCCGGTCCGGGCTGATCCAGCCGACGCTGGCGTCGACCACCGCGTAGGGCGGCACGATCTCGCTGTCGTAATTGTTCAGGCCAAGGGCGTGGAAATGCTTGCCGACGGCAACCACGGCGGCGTCGGCGACGGCGGTTCCGCGGACGCCGAGCACGGTCCGGTAATGCGCGTCGGCCGATAGCGTGTAGCGCGGCGCCATCGGCTGCTGGGCGTCGTAGCCGAGAATGAAGCCGTTGCTGTCCGGGACGAAGGCGGGGTGATTGGGGTTGAGCTTGCGATACCTCGACCACAGCAGGCCCATCGCCGCGTGAAGATTGAGGTCGGAAGTCGCCTGGACGCTCGCCTCCGCCTCGACGCCCTGTGTCCTGATCGTCGAAGTCGTGACTTGGCTGGGGCTTATGGCGTCGGCGCGGTCCGCATTGACGCTCCTGAAGACGTCGAGATCGAGCCGAACCCGATGGCTCAGCGCATCGGCCTTGACGCCCGCCTCCCACGTGGTCGCGAGTTCCGGGGGAAGCCAGTGACCGGCAGTCGCCGCGTCGGTCGAGCGCGGGCCTTCGACATTGCCGACCTTGTAGCCCTTCGCCCAACTCGCATAGAGCATGAGCGGCTCCGCCGGCTTCCAGTCGACCCCGAGCCGCGGCGTGAAGCGGCTCCAGCGCTTCGAGGTCGTCACCGGAAAGCCCGGGTAATCGTGGAGATGGTCCTCGAACAGGCTTTCGAAGAACAGTCTTTTGGTGTCCCACGTCTGGCGCCCGCCCGCCGATAAGGTCAGTCCTGGCGCGGCGTGCCAATCGGCGTTGGCATAGAGCGCATAGCTGTTGGCCGTCTGGTCGACGTCATTGTAGGACCCGCCGAACGGCTGGGTCTGTCCCGGGATCAGGAAGGGCGACAGGTTTGCCGGGACGCCATTGGTCGCTCCATATTCGGATTCGCGCCAGCGGTTGTGGAAGAGGTAGATGCCCGCGGTGTAATCGACGAGCGAGCGCAAGTGCCCGGTCAGCTGCAATTCCTGACTGAGCTGCGATACCTTCTCGTAATGCGTGTTGACGTTGCCGTAGAGCGTGACGCCGAACGCGGTCGACGGCGTCGACAGACCTCCCAGCTGGCTCAGGAAATGCTCGTTATAGTCGCGCCAGGCAGTGATCGAGGAAAGCCGGCCCGCAGGCGTCTCGATACGCGCTTTCAGCACCACGCCGCCGCCGATCAGCCCGGAATCGGCGCCGCGCGTGAGCGGTTCGAGCGCGACTCGGTTCGGGCCGTAGACCGGGTCGAAGTCCGCGGTCCCGCTTTTCGAAAGCACATCGCCGGGATTGTCGGGCACGATCGCGGTTGCAACGTGGGTGCCGTCGTCGAAACGCTCGATGTCCCCGTTCAGTTCGAGCTCGATTCCGTCGCTCGGGCGCCAAACCGTCGCCAGCCGCGCCCCGCTATGGTGCGTCCGCCCGAGGCGGGTGTTGATCGCATGGTTCACTGCGTCGACTTCGGTCAGATTGCCGTTGCTCCGGACGTCGAAGAGGTTGAGCCGCATCGCGCCGGTTCCGCGCGCGACCGGCAGGTTGAAGCCGGTCTTCGCATCGACCCTCCCGTCCTGTCCGAGCGTCGCTTCGCCATAGGCCGAAAATTGCGAGGGATCGGCCATGCGCGGGACGAACTTGATCGCCCCGCTGACCGCGTTTCGGCCGTAGAGCGTGCCCTGCGGCCCGCGAAGCACCTCGACTCGCTCCATGTCCGTGAAGTCGATCCAGGCAGCGGACGGCGACTGGATGTAGACGTCGTCGATGAAGAAGGCGACGCCGTTCTCGTCGTTCCAGTTGTGCTGACCCTCGCCGACACCGCGAAGGTAGAATGTCGGCGTGCTGGTCACCACCGCGTTGGCCGGGGACAGCAAGTTCGGAACGCGGCCCGAAAGGTCGGTCGTGTTGCGAAGGTCGAGCGCCTCGATCTCCTTGCCGTCGACGATCGAGAGCGAAATCGGAACGCGTTGCGGCGGCTCGGCGCGGCGTCGGGCGGTTACGACGATCCCGGATTCCGGCTGGGATGCGTTCTCTTCGGCGGTGGCCGCTGGAAGCGCGGCCGACGCCGTCCCGAGCGACCACACAGCAGACGCAATCGGCCCCATGATCGCCCCCTGGCCCGTCCACGGGACAGCCGTCCAACCCCGAAGCCCGCGAGCCGACAATAAACCACGGACGGCATTTCGCCTAGAATTTGCGACGGGCGCGGCAATATCGGTCCCGATCGCCGCCTATGGCGCGCGGACGCCCGGAATCGCCACTTCGAGCGGATGCAAGTCGAGGCCGTCCCTCTTGCCAAAGGGTTAGTCGGGGCGCACTTTTCGTTTCCTTGGGGCGGCACCGAACGACTATCTGACGCCGGCCGGACTTGGTGGTGTTCATGGCAGCGACACCGGTCTTTGCATTGCCGTCACGATCTTCGCTGATCGATCCCTGGTGGCACGCTACTCTGCTGCGCCTCGGCGCCGCCCTCCTCGTTGCGCTGTTGCTTTCGACCGAATTTCTCATCCAGCCATTCATCTGGCGCTATTTCGCGCCGGACGAGATCCTGTCGGGCTGGCTATTGGTGATGCGCGACCGGCTGTTCGTCGCGGTCGCGATAGCGCTGACGCTTTCGCTTGCGGAGCCGGTGTCGGCGGGCCGGCTCGCGCATCGCTATGCCTTGACGGCGTTCGCGATCGTGCTCGGCGCGGCGATCGGGGAAGCGGCGCTGATCGCGGTCGATCCGCACGGCGATCGCAACAGCCTCGGCGCGTTCGTCGGCCGGATCATCGCCTGGGCGGTGATCGCGGGCGGAATCACTGCGATGCTCGCGCTGTGGCAACGGAGGGAGTCCAACAAGGCGCGCAATCACGCCAGCGAGCTGAAACGCCTGCGCACCGAGCGGCTGCTGCAGCGCCTGCGGACGGAGGCGCTTCAGCGGCAGATCGAACCGCATTTCCTGTTCAACACGCTCGCCACGATTCGCCGGCTGCACAGCTCCGAGCCGACCAAGGGGCGGCTTCTGCTGTCGCGGTTCCTCGCCTTTCTCCGCGGGACGATCGATGCCGGACGCAGCGCGGGCACCGAGCTTCACGACGAGCTCGCGATCGCCTCGGCCTATCTCGACGTTTGCGCGATCCGCATGGGCGGCGCTCTGCGCTGGTCGGTCGATGTCCCGGACGCCGTCCGCCACCTTCCTTTCCCGCGTTTCGGGCTGACCACGCTCGTCGAGAATGCGGTCAAGCACGGGATCGCCCCGTGCCGCTCGGGCGGAACGGTCGCCATTTCCGGCAACGTCGAAGGGAAGTTCCTGACCTTGTCCGTCGCCGACAACGGCCGCGGCTTCGCCAACACGCATGGCAGCGGCACGGGCCTCGCCAACATCCGCGAACAGCTTCAGCTTTGTTATGGGCCGGCGGCGTCGCTGACCCTGGCTTCGAACAGTCCGCGCGGCGTGACCGCGACGATCCGCGTTCCGGCGGAGACTTCAAAATGAGCCGCAACGCGCGCGTCGTCGCGGACGTTCGCCACGGCGCGGAGACTTACGTCGTCCTCAGCGGCCTCGCCTGGGGGCTGGTCGTCACAACCTTCGAGAGCCTCAGCCAGCCGCCGCTCGAGCTCGGCGTTTCCGACTTCCTGATGTTCTACTCGCGGATCCTGCTGCATTACGGCGTGAGCGGGATCCTTCTCGCCTGGCTCACCACACGGATCAGCAGGCTCGAGCCAGGCTTTGCCAGGTGGATTGCAGTCGCCTCGATGCTCGCTGCCGCAACGGCCCTTGCGCTCCTGATCGACCGGCTGAGCATCTGGTATGTGCCGTGGTGGCGCAACAACCTGATGACGTCGCTGGTGCCGCCCGTGCTCGACCTGGCCCCGCACATGGCCTGGATGTTCGGCATCTACGGCGGACTGTACGTCCTGACCGTCTTCTTCCTTCGAAGCGAAGCGCTGAGCCGCGAGCGGCTGCGGGTGACCGAGCTCGCCAGGATCGGCGCGGACGCACGCATGGATCAGGCCCTGCGCGAAAGCCGGACGCAGCCGATTGCACCGGGCTTGCTCCTCGGGGCGCTGACGGAGCTCGCACAGCGGTACAACGACAATCATCGCCGCGCCGACCGCTTGCTCGACATGCTCGTCAAGCTGCTTCGTCTCGCGAGCTCGCCCGCTGCGCAAGACGCGGCGGGCGCACCGCGCGGGCGCAGGTCCGGCCTCGCAGCCGGCCTCGACAAGCTGCGCGCCGAACTGGCGTCGCCCGATCATGCTTCAACATTTGTCGACGTGAACATAGCGGAACAGGAGGCGGACCATGAACGCATCGGGACTGAGTAGGAGAAATGCCATCGCGGGCCTGGTGGCGGCCGCGACGGGCAGCGCGCTGGCGGCGCAGGATGCCGCCAAGGTGCAGCCGCGCAGTTACCGCGTCGTGTTCGAGAACAAGGAGGTGCGCGTTCTCGAATATTCGTCCGTGCCCGGCATGGGCGTCTGCGGGACAGGCGTGCATTCGCATCCGCGGCATCTCAACATCGCTCTTACGCCCGCAAGGGTGCGGGTCAGTCTAAAGGGCAAGTCGTTCGTCGCGACGAACAAGGAAGGCGATGTCTGGTACGAGCCCGCGGTCACTCACGAGGCCGAGAATATTTCGGGCCACGGGGTCCGCGCGCTGATGATCGAGTTCAAGACGCCGCCGCCACGGGGATGACCCAGGCGCGTCCCACCGCCCTGGTCGCGGAGGACGAGCACGTCCTTCGCGACGAGCTCGTCAGCCATCTCGCGCAATTGTGGCCCGAGCTCGAGATCGCCGGCATCGCCGCCGACGGGATCGAAGCGCTCGCGCTCGTCGAGAAGCTCAGGCCGGATGTGCTGTTCCTCGATATCCAGATGCCGGGGCTGACAGGGATCGAGGTGGCGCGGCATCTTAGCGGCAAGGTCCATGTCGTGTTCGTGACCGCCTTCGACGAGCATGCCGTCGCTGCATTCGAGCAAGGCGCGGTCGATTATCTGCTCAAGCCCTACGATCTCGACCGGCTGTCGCTCGCGCTCGCCCGGGTCCGCGAGCGGCTAGCGGGCCCGCCGAACGACGCGCTCGCCGAGGTGCTGAACGAGCTCGAGCGAATGGCGCGATCGGAGCGCTATTTGCAGTGGATCCGCGCTTCGGCCGGAAGCGAGATCCGCCTGATCCTCGCCGAAGACATCGTCTTCTTTCAGGCCGATACCAAATATACCACCGTGGCGACGATCGACGGCGAGGCCATCGTGCGCATGTCTCTCAAGCAACTGATGGGCCAGCTCGATCCTGCGCTTTTCCTCCCCATCCATCGCTCGACGATCGTGAACGTCAGGTTCGTCCAGGGCGTTCGCCGGGCCCTCGACGGCTCGATGGTCCTGAGCCTGAAGGGCCGCACCGAGCTATTGTCGGTAAGCGAGTCCAACCGCCACCTGTTCAAGATGATGTGAACGTCCTCGCGGAACGAGCCAAGTCGCTGATCTACGAGAGAAAAATGGTGGGCGTGGCAAGGATTGAACTTGCGACCCCTGCGATGTCAACACAGTGCTCTACCACTGAGCTACACGCCCACTCGGGCGGGCATTTAGGGGGCTGCCAGTCAAGGCGCAACCCGCATCGCACTCAGGGAAATCGAAAAAAGCGACATCGCGGCGGCACGGATTTACTCCGGGGCGCGGCGATTCAAACCTACCTCGATCAAAGTACCGCTTTGATCGAAATCAGAGCCTGCCGTGCTGGTCCTCGGTCTGGAAGATGCGGTCGACTTCCATCACCAAGTCCTTCAGGTGGAACGGCTTCGACAGAAGCTTGGCTTCGGGCGCGGTGCGCCCGCCCTGGAGCGCGACGGCGGCGAAGCCGGTGATGAACATGACGCGGATCGCGGGATCGATGGCGCTCGCCTTCTGGGCAAGCTCGATCCCGTCCATCTCGGGCATGACGATGTCGGTGAGAAGGAGGTCGAACCGCTCCCGTTCGAGCAACGGCATCGCCTCAGTGCCGCAGCCGACCGCCTCGACCTCATAGCCGACGCGCTGCAGCGCTCGCTGCAGATATTCGCGCATCGACGTATCGTCTTCGGCCAGGAGGATTCTCGCCATTGCGACTTTATGCTCTCACGAAATGCCTTTTGCCAGAAGCGAATATGCCGCTCGTGCGTTGCAGCCCCTCAATACCAGTCCTAAACTGGCACAAAAGCAGGATAAGCGCCAAAGCTTACGTGACCCCGCTTCCCTCCCCAATCGTCCACGCGCCGCGCGGCCCGCTGCCGGTGCTGCTCAGCGTCCCGCATTCCGGGCGCGACTATCCCGACTGGCTGGTCGAGAGCGCTTCGGCGGGCAGGCACGCGCTCGCCATGCTCGAGGATCCGCTCGTCGACCGGCTGGTGTGGCGGGCCGTTAAGCGCGGCTGCGGCGCGGTCATCGCGCGCACGCCACGGGCCGCGATCGACTGCAACCGCGCCGAGGACGACATCGATCCGTCGGTGATCGACGGCGCGCGCCGGGGACGGGTGACCGCCCGTGCGCGCGGGGGCCTCGGCATCGTACCGTCGCGAACACAGCAGCACGGCTATCTGTGGCGGCGGCCGATCAGTCCCGGTGACCTGACCGAGCGGCTCGACCAGGCCCACCGGCCCTATCACCGCGCCATCGAGGAGCAGCTGTCGCTCCTGTTCGACCGCTTCGGCTGCGCGCTCCTGATCGACTGCCATTCGATGCCCCCGCCGCCGGCCGGAACGCCGCCGATCGTGTTCGGCGACTGCCGGGGAAGGACTGCGGATTCGTGGGTCAGCCGCGATGCGGTCGAGATCGCGCGCAGTTGCGGCCTCGACGCAGCGCTCAACGACCCGTTCGCTGGCGGGCACGTGATCGACCGCCATGCCTGTCCGGAGCGGGGCATCCACGCGATCCAGCTCGAGGTCGACCGGCGATGGTACCTCGAGGACAGCCTGCGCGAGCCTGGCCCGGGGTTCGATCGCATCGCCGCCTTCATCGAGACTCTGGCCGCCGAGCTTGGCGAAGCGCTGCTCGGGCGTCAGTACGCCACTGCGGCCGAGTAGCTAGGCGTTCGCCGGCGCCGGCTGCGGCGCGGCGGCGGGCGCCTTGCCCTGCTGCATCTGCCGTCCGAATACGCTGCGCATCTCGGTCAGCGAGAAGAGGTGGGCGTAGATGAGGGGCAGGATGCCGCTCTGGTTCATCTTCCGCAGCTCGTCGCCGCGCAGGTTGCGGATCTTCTCCTCGTCGACCATGCGGAAACCGCGATAGACGAACGGCTGCTGGAAGCCTTCGGGCTGAATCGCGACCTCGCCGTCCATCAGCAGGTCGGCCTTGGTCAGCTCGTCGACGAATGCGGCGGTGCGCTGGCCGGCGGCCTCGAACTGCTCGCAGAACTGGAGGATCGCCTTGGTCGCCTCGGTCGGCTGGTCGCCGTCGAACAGCGCCTGCCCCTCCTCGAAGTCGCCGACCGCGTTGGCCGTCGGGTCGAAGCAGAGCGAAAGCTCGTCGCTGTCGGGGCGAAGCCGCGCCAGAAGGAAGGGATAGCGGCGGATATAGGCCGGCATGTAGACGCTGCTGTCGAGCGGGCGGCCGTCCGCGTCGAGGAAGACGTTCACGCCCTCGTTGAGCCCGAACAGGGCAATCGGAATGGGGTTGTCGCCGACCGAGAAGACGATCGGGAAGTGGCGCTGAACGAGGCTAAACTCGTCGACGGTCACCGGGATCGCGTGGGTCTGCGCCACCTGCGGCATGCGCAGGATGGTGCGCACCTTCATCTTGCCGTGCTGGGTCGAGTTCAATGGCTCGACGGCGTTGTAGAACAAGGGCAGGTTCTGGGTCGGGGCGGCGGTCGCCATCTTGAGGTCGTCTCCTGGGGCCCGGGCTTACGGCGTGGCGTCGAGCCAGCCCGCCGGCAAATGTCGAGGGGCCTCTATTGGCCTTGCCTCCGTTAGGCAAGCCGAGACCGCCTCCACGGCTGTCCTCGCGCCGCGTCAGTTCATTCGCTGTTCAACGCTTCGCTGCGAAGCCCGCGGCAATGGGCCGCAGATGATCCCGGGGACAATGCTGAACTTCGTGCCTTTGCTGCTCGGCATCCTCGCCGCGCAGCCGGGCGTCGTCGGCCAGTCGGTCACGCGCCTCGTCGGCCAGGATGAGACGATCCTGCGCGTGCCGGTCCAGCCGCGCCCGCTCATGCCGCAATTCGTGTGGCAGGAGAAAAAAGGGCCGAAGTGCATTCCGGTCGCGGCCGTCAAGCGCGCGCTCCTCTCCGGCCCCGAGCAGGTCGATTTCGTGCTCGGAAACAACCGGCGGATCCGCGCGCATCTCGACGAGGATTGCCCCGCGCTCGATTTCTACAGCGGGCTCTACCTTCAGCTCCAGGACGACAGGCTCTGTGCGGGCCGCGACGAGATTCGCTCGCGCATGGGCGGGAGCTGCACGATCGAGCGGTTCAAGCTGCTCGTCCCGAAGCTTCGCAAGCCGGACCCCGACCGCGAATAGAAGGGGTTGGATTCGCGCGCGCGAATCCCCACATTTCTTGACAAGCTCAAGGGCTTCGCACAGGCGGGCCCAAGCGCCTGCGAGCGTACCGCGGGCCCATCCACCATCCGGAAGACTTGAATGACTTTTGCCGATCTCGGCCTTTCCGACGAATTGCTCCGCGCCGTTTCCGACAGCGGCTATGACGTGCCGACACCGATCCAGAGCGCGGCCATCCCGTCGGTGCTGATGGGCAAGGACCTGATCGGCATCGCCCAGACCGGGACCGGCAAGACCGCGGGCTTCGTCCTTCCGATGATCGACATCCTGCACGAGGGCCGGAGCCGCGCCCGGATGCCGCGCTCGCTGATCCTCGAGCCGACGCGCGAGCTGGCGATGCAGGTTGCCGAGAATTTCGAGAAATACGGCAAATACCACCCGCTTTCGATGGCTCTGCTGATGGGCGGCGTTCAGATGGGCGACCAGGTGAAAGCGCTCGAAAAGGGCGTCGACGTGCTGATCGCAACGCCCGGCCGGCTGATGGACCTGTTCGGCCGCGGCAAGATCATGCTCACCGACTGCAAGCTTCTGGTGATCGACGAAGCCGACCGGATGCTCGACATGGGCTTCATCCCCGACATCGAGGAAATCTGCGCCAAGCTCCCCAAAAACCGTCAGACCCTGCTGTTCTCGGCGACCATGCCGCCCCCGATCCAGAAGCTGTCGAAGAAGTTCCTGACCGACCCCAAGACCGTCGAGGTCGCCCGGCCCGCGACCGCCAACGTCAATATCGAGCAGCGGCTGGTCGAGGTCCGTTCCGACAAGAAGAAGGACGCGCTTCGCGACATCCTCCGCCATGAGGAATTCAAGAACGCGATCGTCTTCGCCAACCGCAAGACCACCGTGCGCGAGCTCGCAAGCAGCCTGAAGCGCTCGGGCTTCGCGGCGGGGCAGATCCAGGGCGACATGGACCAGTCCGACCGCATCGCCGAGTTCGACCGGTTCAAGAATGACGAGATCACGATCCTCGTCGCCTCCGACGTCGCCGCTCGCGGGCTCGACGTGAAGGGCGTCAGTCACGTCATCAACTTCGACGTCCCGTGGCAGCCCGACGACTATATCCACCGCATCGGCCGCACCGGCCGCGCGGGGATGACGGGCATCGCGATCACGCTCGCGACGCGCGAGGACGGCGAGGCGGTCAGCCGGATCGAGAAGCTGATCGGGCACAAGATCCCGCGGGCCGGAGCACCCAAAGAGGGAGCGGACACGCCGGAGGCGCGCGAGACTCCGAAGCCGCGCCAGCCCGCAAAGCGCGAGCCCGTCCGGCAAACGGAGCCCGCTCCGAAGGCAGAGTCGCCTCGCAAGGCCGAGCGAACGCGTCCCGCGAGGAAAGAGCCGGCGAAAGCGGAACGGCCAGCGGTGCGCACTCCGGTCGTCGAGGACATCAAATCGGACTGGAACGGTCCCCTGCCCGGCTTCCTTTCGGTGAGCGCGGGCTAGGTCACACCACTGATACTGGAAGACGCGGTTGGCGGTTCCTAGCTCACGGGCGGGCTGTGGAAGCGAAGGAACCGCGATGACCGAATACGTGCCTCCGAAAGTGTGGAAATGGGAGCAGCCCAGCGGCGGGCAGTTCGCAAGCATCAACCGGCCGGTCGCCGGCCCCACCCACGACAAGCCACTGCCCGTCGGCAAGCACCCATTCCAGCTTTACTCGCTCGCCACTCCGAACGGCCAGAAGGTCGGGATCATGTTAGAGGAGCTGCTCGCCAAGGGCCACCGCGACGCGGAATATGACGCCTGGCCGATCCGCATCGGCGAGGGCGACCAGTTCTCAAGCGGCTTCGTCGAGGTCAATCCAAACAGCAAGATCCCGGCGCTGGTCGACCGCAGCGGTCCCGAGCCGGTGCGTGTCTTCGAGAGCGGCGCGATCCTCGTCCATCTCGCGGAGAAGTTCGGCGAGTTCCTTCCTGCGTCCGGTCCCGAGCGCGCGGAGACGCTGTCCTGGCTGTTCTGGCAGATGGGCAGCGCGCCCTTCCTCGGCGGCGGCTTCGGCCACTTCTTCGCCTACGCGCCCGAAAAGTTCGAATATCCGATCAACCGCTATGCGATGGAGGCCAAGCGCCAGTTCGACGTGCTGAACCGCCGCCTCGCGGAGAGCGAATATGTCGCCGGGCCCGACTACACGATCGCCGACATCGCCATCTGGCCCTGGTACGGAGGCGTTGCGCTCGGCCGCAGCTACGAAGGCTCCGACACCTTCCTCGCGACCCACGAATATGAGCATGTGATGCGCTGGGCCAGACAGATCGACGCACGGCCGGCCGTCAAGCGCGGGCGCATCGTCAACAAGCTCACCGGCGACGAGAGCGAGCAGCTCCACGAGCGTCACGATGCCAGCGACTTCGAGCTGAGGACCGAAGACAAGATCCGGCGCACGCCCGAGCTGGAGGACGTCGCCGGCGCGAAGGACGACGCGATTTAACCGTTCCCCGGCGAAAGCCGGGACCCAGGAGCGCGCAAGCGCTGCTGCCGCAGCGCCCTGGGCCCCGGCCTACGCCGGGGGACGCCGATACCGCCCCAGAAACGCCCCAGCGAACGCCTGCAGCCGCTGCTCCGCAATGGCGTCGCGCAGCCCCTGCATCAGCCGCTGGTAGAACCACAGATTGTGCTGGGTCATCAGCATCGCGCCGAGGATCTCGCCGGATTTGACCAGGTGATGCACGTAAGCGCCGCTGAACTGGATGCAGGCGGGGCACGGGCAGCCGGGCTCGATCGGATCGGAGTCATCCGCGAACCGCGCGTTGCGCAGGTTGATCGGGCCGTCCGCCGTGAAGGCCTGGCCGGTGCGGCCCGAGCGCGTCGGGAGCACGCAGTCGAACATGTCGATGCCCCGGACCACCGCCTCGACGATGTCGTCGGGCTTGCCGACGCCCATCAAATAGCGCGGCTTGTCGGCGGGAAGCATGTCGACCGCGAAATCGAGGCAGCCGAGCATCGCTTCCTGCCCCTCGCCCACCGCCAGCCCACCGACCGCATAGCCGTCGAAGCCGATGTCGATCAGCGCATCGGCCGAGGCTCGCCGCAGACCCTGATCGAGCGCGCCTTGCTGGATCCCGAAGATCGCCGAGCGCTCGGCATGTTCCCCGCCGCGGTCAAACTCCTCGCGCGAGCGCTTCGCCCAGCGGATCGAGCGTTCCATCGCCTCGCGCTGCGCCTCCATCGTTGACGTAGTTGGGACCAGCTGGTCGAACTGCATCACGATGTCGCTGCCGAGCAGCCGCTGCACCTCGATCGAGCGCTCCGGCGACAGCATGTGCCGCGAACCGTCGAGATGGCTGGCGAAGGCGACGCCTTCCTCGGTCACCCTGGTCAGCTCGGAAAGGCTCATCACCTGGTAACCGCCGCTGTCCGTCAGGAGCGGCCTTTCCCAGCCCATGAACGCGTGCAGCCCGCCCAGCCGGCCGACGCGCTCCGCGCCCGGACGCAGCATCAGATGATAGGTGTTGCCGAGGATGATGTCGGCACCGCTGGCGCGCACCTCCTCGGGCCGCATCGCCTTGACGGTCGCGGCGGTGCCGACCGGCATGAACGCCGGCGTCCGGATCTCCCCGCGTTGCATGGCGATGACGCCCGTGCGGGCAGCCCCGTCACGTGCTGCGATCGAAAAGGAAAAGCGGCTCACCCGGGCTGCGCTTAGCGGCTGATGCGTTTGCCGCAACTCGTGCTAGGGCCCGCGCGATGCCGCGTATCGAAGACGTCGACAGGTTCGTGTTCATTGTCGGGGCGCCGCGCAGCGGCACGACCACGATGGCGCGCTGGCTTCAGGCCCATCCGCAGATCCTCTTTCCCTTCGTCAAGGAGCCGCATTTTTTCGGGCTTCACGACCTTCGCGGCATGGGCGAGGCGGCGCTAAGGCGGCGCGTCGAGCACGACTTCCTCGACCATTTCTATCCCTCGCCGGGGGCGGGGCAGAGCGTCGGCGCGGACTGCTCGGTATCCTACCTCTACGTGCCCGAGCAACTCGAGCCCGTGCTCAAGCTGTGGCCGGACTCGCGCTTCGTCGTCGCGGTGCGCGACCCGCTGACCTTGCTGCCCTCGCTTCACAAGCGCCTCATCTTCACCGGCGACGAAAACCTCCGCCGCTTCGAGGATGCCTGGGCGGCCGTTCCCGACCGCGCGGCCGGGCGCCGAATCCCCTGGAGCACGATCGAGCCGCGCTGGCTCCGCTACGACGAAGCGGCGCGCTACGGCACCTATGTCGAACGGCTGTTCGCGGCCGTGGGGAGGGAACGATGCATCGTCATGGTGTTCGACGATCTCGTCGCCGATCCCGCAGCGCAGCACCGCCGCCTGCTCGAATTCGCCAGTCTCGACCCCGTGCCGGTGCCCGACACCGGCGCCGAGCGCGAGAGCAAGGGCGTCAAGTACCTGTTCCTCCAGCAATTGATGAAGCGCCCGCCGCGCGCCCTCCTCCCCTATCTCGCAACCTTGCGCTTCCAGGGCCGGTTCGACCGGACCGCGGGCAAGAAGGCGGCGAAGACGGCGCCGGGCGGGCCTCCGTCGCTGCGCAAGCGCATCCTTCTGTGGAACAAGGTCGAGGACGAGGACCGGCCGATCCCGATCGACGTCCAGCGCGCCGTGAAGAACCATTTCCAGCCGGAGATCGACAAGCTCGGGCAGCTCATCGGCCGCGACCTCAGCCACTGGCTCCGGCCCGGCGAGTAACTCAGCGCGGCAGCAGCAGGCTCGCGTCGCCGTAGGAGTAGAAGCGATAGCCGGCGCCGATGGCGTGGGCGTAGGCCTTCTTCATCACCTCCAGCCCCATCAGCGCGCTGACCAGCATGAACAAGGTCGAGCGCGGCAGATGGAAGTTGGTGATGAGCCCGTCGATCGCCTTGAAGCGATAGCCGGGCGTAATGAAGATCGCGGTATCGCCCTCGAACGGGTGGATGGCGCCTGCATCATCTGCCGCGCTCTCGAGCAGCCTGAGGCTCGTCGTCCCGACCGAGATCAGCCGCCCGCCTGAGCCCCGCACCGTATTCAGCCGCTCCGCCGTCGCTTCGTCGATCCTGCCCCATTCGGCGTGCATCCTGTGCTCTTCGATGCGTTCGCTCTTGACCGGAAGGAACGTGCCCGCGCCGACGTGGAGGGTCAGCGTCTCGCGGCCGATTCCGCGCGCGTCGAGCGCTTCGAGCAGCCGCGGCGTGAAGTGCAGCGCCGCTGTGGGCGCGGCCACCGCCCCCTCTTCGCGAGCGAACATCGTCTGGTAATCCTCGCGGTCACGCTCGTCGATCTCGCGCCTCGATGCGATGTATGGCGGCAGCGGCATCCGCCCGGCGCGCTCGAGCAGCAGCTCGACCGGGTCCTCCCCGTGGAAGTGGAGCAGCGCCGACCCGTCGTCCGATTTCTCCGCAACCGAAGCGTGGACGCCCTCGCCGAAATCGATTGTGTCCCCAACTCGCGCGCGTTTCGCGTTGCGAAGGAACGCCTGCCACTCGCGCGGACCCTCACGCTTGTGAAGGGTCGCGCCGACGCTCGCCTCCCCTCGCCGCCCTTCGAGCTGGGCGGGGATCACCTTGGTGTCGTTGAACACCAGCACGTCGCCTGGACGGAGCAGGTCGGGAAGCTCCGGCACTTGGTGGTCGGATATCTCTTCGCCCATGACCGCGAGAAGCCGCGCGCTGTCGCGCGGCCGCGCGGGCCTCAGCGCGATCCGCTCGGCGGGAAGGTCGAAGTCGAAATCGGCGACGCGCACGCCGCGCGCTTAGCCGCCCAGATAAGCCTTCACAATTTTGGTCGGGTTGGCGGGCGGCTCGCCCGGCTCGATCCGGTCGACCACGTCCATGCCTTTCACGACGCGGCCCATGACCGTGTAATTGTTGTCGAGGCTCGATCGCGGTGCGAACATGATGAAGAACTGGCTGTTGGCGCTGTCCGGACTTTCCGCCCGCGCCGCGCCGAGCGTTCCGCGCAAGAAAGGCACGGCGGTGAACTCGGCCTTGAGGTCCGGCAACTCGGATCCGCCCTCCCCGGTACCCTTGGGATCGCCGCCCTGCGCCATGAAGCCGGGCACCACGCGGTGGAAGGTGAGGCCATTGTAGAAGCCGCGGCGCACCAGCGTCTGGATGCGCTGAATGTGATTGGGCGCGAGGTCGGGCCGGAGCACGATCTCGACCGTCCCGCCGTTCGACAGGTCGAGGAACAGGTGGTTCGCCGGATTGGCCGCGATTTCCGCCGGCGCGGCGATGCTCGGCGCGGGCGCAGGCGGCGGCGCCGCCGCCATCAGGAGCGCCGCGAACGGCAGCGCGAACAGAGCCTTGATGATCATTTCCCTCCCCAAACTTCTTGTGAGCGCTGCTGACGCGAAGGCCCTGACTTTAGCGTGAACCGCCATTGAGGTGCCGCCGAACGTCCTCTGCAACCGCCGGCGGCACGAACTTTTCGATCGCGCCGCCGTAGCGCGCGATTTCCTTCACGAGGTTCGACGCGATCGGCTGCAGCGACACGTCGGCCATCAGGAAGACGGTTTCGATATCGTCGTTCAATTGCTGGTTCATCCCCGCCATCTGGAATTCATATTCGAAGTCCGCGACGGCGCGCAGGCCGCGAAGGATCATCGATGCGCCCTGGGCCTCGGCGAAGTCCATCAGCAGCGAATCGAACTCCACGACATTGATGTTTCCGGGGATATCGGCCGTTTCCCGCCGGACGATGTCGACCCGCTCGCCAACCGAGAACATCGGGGTCTTCGACGGATTTGTGGTGACTCCGATCACCAGCTTGTCGACCAGGTGCGCGCCACGCCGGATGATGTCGAGGTGCCCGAGCGTCACGGGATCGAACGTGCCCGGATAGACTGCCACTTTCATCAGTGATCTCTTTCTATGGCGAAGCGGGCGATGGCGCGGAGCAAATCAGCTTCGCTTCCGTGATCGGCGAGATGCTCGACCGCCTGGTTGACGAGGACCCCTGCCTGCTGGCGCGCGCGCTCCTCGCCGAGCAGCGAGACGAAGGTCGCCTTCCCGGCATTGGCGTCGCGGCCCGTGGGCTTGCCGGCGGCCGCTTCGTCCCCGCTATGGTCGATCAGGTCGTCGGCGATCTGGAAGGCGAGGCCAATGTTGCGCGCATAGCCGCGATAGGGCGTGCGCGCGTCCGGGGGCATTTTGTTCATGATGCACGCCGCTTCGACCGAATATTCGATCAGCGCGCCGGTCTTGAGCTGCTGGAGGCGCGTGATCGAGCGCAGGTCCAGCGCGTGTCCCTCGGCCGCGAGGTCCATCATCTGCCCGCCCGCCATTCCGGTCGGCCCCGCCGCGCGCGCAAGCTCGAGCACCAGGTCGGAGCGCACCCACGGGTCCTCATGCGTGGCCGGATGGGCGAGGATCTCGAACGCAAGCGCGTGAAGGCTGTCGCCCGCGAGCACCGCCGCCGCCTCGCCGAACGCCTTGTGCACCGTCGCCTTGCCGCGCCGAAGCTCGGCATCGTCCATGCAGGGCAAATCGTCGTGGATCAGTGAATAGACGTGGATCGCCTCGATAGCGCAGGCGACCCGGAGAGCGCGCTCGCGATCGATCGCGAACAGGCGCGAGGCGGCAATGGTCAGGAGGGGGCGGAGCCGCTTTCCTCCCCCGACCGCGGCGTGGCGCATCGCCTCGAAGAATCGCTCGCGGCTGTCGCCGGTGGGTGCGAGCAGCCGGGAAAAGAACAGGTCGACGTCGGCCGAGACCGCCCTAGCCTCGGCCTCGAGCTCGTGCGCGAGCCGGTCGATGGTCTCAACCGGCATCGAAGGGCTTGAGCCCCGCCGGCTTGCCGTCGCTTCCGAAGGCGATTTGCTCGATCCGCGCCTGCGCGTCCTTGAGCCGGGCCTCGCAATGGCGCTTCAGCCGGTCGCCTTCCTGGTAAAGCTCGATCGAGCGGTCGAGCGGCGCTTCGCCCTTCTCGAGCGTGCGCACGATCTCCTCGAGTCGCTTGAGCGCGTCCTCGAAGCTCAGCTGGTCGACGTTGCTCGTCTCGGCGCTGTCCATAAGTCAAGTTTGAGCCGCGGGGCGGTTCAAATCAAGCGAACGGCTATTCGCTCGGGCGATTGGTGAACGGATCGCGGATGCCGGGCACGACCTCGTCGCGAAGCGCCTCGCCGTCGGCGTCCGCAAGCGCAGCCTCGGCGTCGCGGACGTGCTGCTCGCGTTCGCGGCGCAGCTCCTCGATCAGCGCTTCGCGGTCGCCCTCGAAACGGGTGTCCACAAAGGCCGGAGCACCCGCCGCCTTGGCCGCCTTGGCGACCGCAGCGTCGAGCTCGCGCTGCGTCGTGAGGCCGAGCGTCACCGGGTCCTTCGGCGTGATGTTCGCCATGTTCCAGTGGCTTCGGTCGCGGATCGCGGCGATGGTGGTGCGGGTGGTGCCAATCAGCTTGCTGATCTGCCCATCGGTGACGTCGGGATGGTTCTTGATGATCCAGGCGATCCCGTCTGGCTTGTCCTGGCGCTTGCTGACCGGCGTGTAGCGCGGCCCGCGGGTGCGGCGCACGGCTTCGGGGGCCTTCCACATCTGAAGCGAATAATCGGGGTCGTTCTGGCCCTTTTCGATCTCCGCGTGGGTCAGCTCGCCGGCGCGGATCGGGTCGCGGCCGGTCAGCTTGGTCGCCGCGGTGTCGTCGGCGATCGCCTGCACCTCGAGGATGTGGAGGCCGCAGAATTCGGCGATCTGCTCGAAGGTCAGCGAGCTGTTCTCGACCAGCCAGGAGGCGGTCGCATGGGGCATCAGGGGCTGGGCCACTGGAATTCTCCGTATCTTCAAACAAATTGGGCCGCCCCTCCCGGAGCGGCCGACGTGGCGCGCGATGTAAACCCGCACCGCCGCGGGGGCAAGGCCGGTCAGGCCTCCATCGGCACGTAATTCGGCTGCGCTTTCAAACGCTCGATCCACGCGGCGACCGCCGGATAGCCGCTCAGGTCGAAGTCCGCCTCGCCCGCCACGTGGGTGTAGGCGAACAGGCAGATGTCGGCGAGGCTGATCGTGTCGCCGACGAACCATTCGCGTCCGCCCAGATGCTCGTCCATCAGCTTGAGCGCGGCTTCGCCTGCCTCGCGCTTGCCCGCCATCTGGAGCCGCTGAACCTGGCTGAGATTTTCGACTCCGACCGTGCCCATCCAGAAGCGCAAGGTCGCGATGTTGGGCTCGTGATTATACTGCTCCCAGAACATCCACCGCAGCATGTCGGCATGGCCGTACGCCGTCGCCGGGACCAGCGCGGAGCCGTCGGCGAGATAATGGCAGGCGGCGTTGCTTTCGGGGATGAAGCGGTCGCCGATCTGAAGCACGGGGATGCGGCCGTTGGCATTCACCTCGCGGAGGAACGCGGGCGTGCGCGTCTCGCCCTTGGTGATGTCATATTCGCGGCGCTCGAGCGGAATTTTCAGAAGCGCCGCGGTCAGCCGCACCTTGTAGCAATTCCCCGACGGCGAATATTCGTGGAGGACCGGCTTGTCCGCCATCACCCGACCTCGAGCACGATCTTGCCGACATGCTCGCCCGCTTCCATCCGGGCATGGGCGGCAGCGGCTTCGGCGAGCGGGAAGCTGCTGTCGACGAGCGGCTTCAACCGACCGCCCTCGACGTAGGGCCAGACGGTCTTGGCGATCTCGTCGGCGACCATCGTCTTGAACTCGATCGAGCGTGCGCGGAGCGTCGAGCCGGTCAGCGTCAGCCGCCGCCGCATGACATCGAAGATCGGGACCTCGGCCGTTGCCCCCCGCTGGACGGCGATCGAGACGTGGCGCCCCTCCTTCGCGAGGCAGGCGAGGTTGCGCGGGACATAGTCGCCGCCGACCATGTCCATGACGACGTTGACGCCTGCCTGGGCAGTCGCGCGGTGGACCTCCTCGACGAAGTCCTGCTCGCGATAGTTGATCGCCGCCACGGCCCCGAGCTGCATCGCGCGCGCGCACTTCTCGTCCGTGCCGCAGGTCACAATCACCTTGAGCCCGAACAACGAACCGAGC
>Ga0207674_10001627_pt1 | contig 28901 bp, 22 predicted proteins | sample KBSCornC72_FD_184303 | JGI IMG/M metagenome (GOLD analysis project Ga0207674, IMG submission 184303) | Corn rhizosphere microbial communities from Kellogg Biological Station, Michigan, USA - KBS Corn C7-2 (SPAdes) (version 2) | ecosystem: Host-associated > Plants > Roots > Rhizosphere > Soil ...
CGTCGTCGTCTTTCTCGACGACGCGCTCCAGCCCGGCGAGCTTCTCGCCCTTGTCGAGGTGGATCAGCGTGACGCCCTGCGTCGAGCGGCTCATTTCGCGGATCGACTTCACGCCCATCCGGATCAGCACGCCGCCGGTGGAGATCAGCACGATCTCGTCGTCGGGGCGCACGAGGGCCGCACCGATCACATGCCCGTTGCGGCTCGATTGCTGGATGGCGATCATCCCCTTCGTGCCGCGGCCGTGGCGCGTGTACTCGACGATAGGCGTCCGCTTGCCGTAGCCGTTCTCGGTGGCCGTCAGCACCGACTGCTCCTCGTCCTCGGCGACGAGCATGGCGATCACCTTCTGGCCCTTGTCGAGCATCATCCCGCGCACACCGTGCGCGTTGCGCCCCATGGGACGCACGTCGTTCTCGTCGAAGCGCACGGCCTTGCCGCCCGAGCTGAACAGCATCACGTCGTGCTTGCCGTCGGTGAGCGCGACGCCGATCAGGCGATCGCCGTCGGCAAGGTCCACCGCGATGATGCCCGACGGCCGCGGGCGCGAAAAATCGGCGAGCGAGGTCTTCTTGACCGTGCCCATCTGCGTCGCCATGAACACGTAGCGGCCTTCCGAGAACTCCTTGACCGGCAGGATCGCGGTGACCTTCTCGTGGTCGATGAGCGGCACGAGGTTGACGATGGGCTTGCCGCGCGCGTTGCGCTGCCCCTGCGGCACGTTGTAGACCTTGAGCCAGTAGACGCGGCCGCGGTTGGAAAAGCAAAGGATGTAGTCGTGCGTGTTCGCGATGAACATCTGGTCGACGAAATCGTCTTCCTTCGTGGTCGTCGCCTGCTTGCCGCGTCCGCCCCGGCGCTGCGCCCGGTATTCGCCAACGGGCTGCGCCTTCATGTAACCGCCGTGCGACAAGGTGACCACCATGTCGGCGGGCGCGATCAGGTCCTCGAGCGAAAGGTCCACGCCCTGCGCGACGATCTCGCTCTTGCGCGCATCGCCGAACTGGTCGCGGATCGACGTGAGCTCGTCGCGGATGATCTGCGTGACGCGCATCGGCTTCGCGAGGATGTCGAGCAGGTCGGTGATGAGATCCATGACTTCGCGGTAGTCGCCGGTGATCTTGTCCTGCTCGAGGCCGGTCAGCCGCTGCAGGCGAAGATCGAGGATGGCCTGCGCCTGCACGTCGGAAAGCCGGTAGCCGTTGTTCGGACCGTGCCAGCCGAACTCCGGGGCGATCCCCTCGGGGCGCGCGACATCGGCCGACGCCCGCCGCAGCATGTCCTCGACCAGCGACGAGCGCCAGGCGCGACCCATCAGTCCCGCTTTCGCTTCGGCCGGCGTGGCCGACGCCTTGATGAGCGCGATGATGGCGTCCACGTTCGACAGCGCCACGGCCAGCCCTTCGAGCACGTGGCCGCGTTCGCGCGCCTTGCGCAGGTCGAAGCGCGTGCGGCGCACGACCACTTCGCGCCGGTGCGTGATGAAGTGCTCGAGAAACTGCTTGAGGTTCAGAAGCCGCGGCTGGCCGTCGACCAGCGCGACCATGTTCATGCCGAAGCTGTCCTGCAGCTGCGTCAGCTTGTACAGGTTGTTCTGGACGATCTCGGGCACTTCGCCGCGCTTGAGCTCGATGACCACGCGCATGCCCGACTTGTCGGATTCGTCGCGCAGGTCGGAAATGCCGTCGAGCTTCTTCTCGCGTACGAGCTCGCCGATGCGCACGAGCAGGTTCGCCTTGTTCACCTGGTACGGGATCTCGTCGACGATGATCGCCTGGCGGCTGCCCTTGTCGAGATCCTCGAAATGGGTGCGCGCGCGCATGATCACGCGGCCCCGGCCCGTCCGGTAGCCATCGCGCACGCCGTCGAGCCCGTAGATGATGCCGGCAGTGGGGAAATCGGGCGCCGGAATGATCTCCATCAACTCGTCGATGGTCAGCTCGGGGCTCGCAAGCAGCGCGAGACAGCCGTTGATCGTCTCGGTCAGGTTGTGCGGCGGAATGTTCGTCGCCATGCCGACGGCGATGCCCGACGAGCCGTTGATGAGCAGGTTCGGCAGCCGCGACGGCAGCACCGCCGGCTCCTGCTCCTTGCCGTCGTAGTTCGGGACGAAATCGACGGTTTCCTTGTCGATGTCGGCAAGAAGCTCGTTGGCGATGCGCTCGAGGCGGCACTCGGTGTAACGCATTGCCGCCGGGTTGTCCCCGTCGACCGAGCCGAAATTGCCCTGCCCGTCGATCAGCGGGTAGCGCAGCGAGAAATCCTGCGCCATGCGCACCAGCGCGTCGTAGATCGCCATGTCGCCGTGCGGGTGGTATTTGCCCATCACATCGCCGACGACCCGCGCGCATTTGACGTACGCGCGGTTGTAGACGATGTTCGACTCGTGCATGGCGAACAGCACGCGCCGATGCACGGGCTTCAGGCCGTCGCGGGCGTCGGGCAGCGCGCGGCCGACGATCACGCTCATCGCGTAGTCGAGATACGAGTGGCGCATCTCGGCTTCGAGGCTTACCGGCAGGGTTTCCTTAGCGAACTGCTCCATGGACGAAGGTGATTCCTTGCAATAGGGGCCGAATCAGTTGAAAGAATGACAAAAACGCGGGGCTTTCGATCAGTTTGGCGGGTTGCCCAAACCCGGCGGACGCATGCGCGGCGTTCGGCGTACGGCGGCGGCCGGTTCCGAGGTCCTTGAATACACGTAATTTTACCACGGCGTTGCATCGCCGCGACAATCGTTCGCCGCTTGTTATTCCGACCGGCATTTTCATTGCTGCGGCAAAAATACGCGTGCTATATTGAACCGGAGCATCAATTGGATCGGCGCGTCGGGTCGTCACCGCCTTCGCGCAAAAGTCGCTTCGTTCGAACAAAACCTGTTGAAAACCAAGTCAAAGGGGTAGAACAATGACTCGACGTCTCGTGTCCGGTGTCGCCGCCGGCTTGCTCGCAATGGCATTTGCGGGCAGCGGGCAAGCGCAGATAGGCCCTGGGTTCATGAAGGCCGACCCGCGCGGGTATGTTCCCGGACCCGCGTTTTGCGACCGGAACAATTGTCCTGGCTACGTAGTGATGGGCTACGATGCGCCGGGCAACAACGTCGTTCGCAGCGGCACGTACAACGGCGCGATGGGCATCGCCGGCAATCTCTGCTGGCGCCAGGGCTACTGGACGCCCGCGATGGCCATCCCGCAGTGCGAGCCCGACCTGGTGCCGAAGCCGGCTCCGCCCGTCGCCGCCCCGCCGCCGCCCGCGCCTGCTCCGGCCCCGGCGCCCGCCCCGGCTGCTCCCCCGCCGCCGCAAGTCCAGCGGATCACGCTCGCGTCGAAGGCGCTGTTCGACTTCGACAAGGCGGTCCTCAAGCCCGAAGGCAAGGCGGCGATCGACAGCGAGATCATTTCGAAGCTCGCCAACGTGCAGCGGCTCGAGCTGGTGCTGGTCACCGGGCACACCGATCGCATCGGCACGCAGCGCTACAACCAGCGGCTGTCCGAGCGTCGCGCCGATGCGGTGCGCGACTACCTGGTCAGCCGTGGCGTGCCGCGCGACAAGATCGAGACGCTCGGCATGGGCAAGACGCAACCGGTTCCGGGGGTCGTCTGCAACCAGAAGGCGCTCAAGGCGTTGATCGCCTGCCTGGCGCCGAACCGGCGTGTCGAAATCGAGGTGAAGGGCGAGGGCGTCGCACGCTGATTGCCCTCCGCCTCCCGAAAAGCCCCGCGAAGTCTGCGGGGCTTTTCGTTGCGGCACCGGCTGCTAAACTGGATCGATGACGCCCCACGAGCCGCGCGCCGTCGACCTGCGGATCGACGCGCGCTTCGTCATCCCGGTGGAGCCTGCCGGCACGCTCATCGACCATGCGCTCGTCGTCGACGCCGGCCGGATCGCCGCGCTCGTGCCGTTTGCAACCGCCGATCGTGATTACGCGCCGCGCGAGCGGGTCGCCCTGCCCGATCACGCACTGATTCCCGGCCTCGTCAACGCGCATTGCCACGCCGCCATGACGCTGCTGCGCGGCGTCGCCGACGATGTCCCGCTGAAGGCATGGCTCGAGGAGCACATCTGGCCGCGCGAAGCGCGCTTCGTGGCGCCCGATTTCGTCCACGACGGCACGCTGCTCGCCAGCGCCGAGATGCTGCGCGCCGGCATCACGTGCTGCAACGACATGTATTTCTACCCGGATGCCGCGGCGCAGGCGTACGAGGAAGCCGGCATGCGGGCGATGATCGGCATGCCGATCCTCGACTTTCCCACGCCGTATGCGGCCGATGCCGACGGCTACCTGCAGCGCGGCTTCGCCGCGCGCGATGCGTTCAAGCATGCGCCGCGGCTCGCGTTCTCGCTGGCGCCCCACGCCCCGTACACGGTGAGCGACGACACGTGGCGCTCGGTGGTCGTCTACGCGCGCCAGCTCGATCTCATCGTGCAGACGCATCTTGCCGAAACGCAGCGCGAAGTCGACGACGCGCGCGAGGCGTCGCACGAATCGCCGCTTGAGCGCCTCGACCGGCTGGGCGCAACGGGACCTTCGTTCGTCGCGATCCATGCGGTACACGTCGACGTGCGCGACATCGAATTGCTCGCCGCGCAAGGCTGCCACGTCGTCCATTGCGCAGGCTCGAACATGAAGCTCGCGAGCGGTATCGCGCCGGTTGCGGCGCTGCTCGCGCACGGCGTGAACGTCGCCCTCGGCACCGACGGCGCCGCATCCAACAATCGCCTCGACATCCTCGACGAGATGCGCCTCGCCAGTCTCGCGGCCAAAGTGCAGTCCGGCGACGCGGCGGCCCTCGCAGCACCCGCCGTGCTGCGGATGGCGACGCTCGCGGGAGCCGCCGCATTGGGCCTCGACGCGCGCATCGGATCGCTGGTCCCCGGCAAGGAAGCCGACGTCACGGCGGTGCGGCTCGCCGACGTCGAGACGCTGCCGTTGTACGATCCGGTTTCGCAACTCGTCAACGCCGCCGGACGCGAGCACGTGACTGATGTCTGGGTCGCGGGGGAGCGCCTGCTGGACGCGCGGCGTCTCGCGCGCATCGACCCGCAGGCACTGGTGAGCCGCGCGCGAATGTGGCAGGCCCGCCTCGCGTGAACCCGACCAGCCGCCCGATGCCTCCAATGCCCGCCTCTGTCACCACCGATCGGCTCGTCGGCACCGGCAATGCCGACGCTGCCGAGCTCGCGAAATTCTCGGCACTCGCGCACCGCTGGTGGGATCCGGAAAGCGAGTTCAAGCCGCTGCACGACATCAATCCGCTGCGCGTCGGCTGGGTGGAGCGCATCGTGGGTGGATTGCATGGCAAGCGCATCGTCGACGTCGGCTGCGGCGGCGGCATCTTTGCCGAGGCGCTCGCCCGGCTCGGTGCGCAGGTGACCGGCATCGATCTTTCGGAGAAGGGCATCGGCGTCGCGCGCCTGCATCAATACGAATCGGGCACGAGCGTCGATTACCGGCTCGTGGCGGCGGAGACGCTCGCGCTCGAAATGCCGGGGGCGTTCGACGTCGTCACCTGTCTCGAGCTGCTCGAGCACGTGCCGGAGCCCGCGTCGACCGTCGCCGCGTGCGCGGCACTTGCGCGATCCGGCGGCGCCGTGATCTTCTCCACGCTCAATCGCAATCCGAAATCGTACGTGCAGGCCATCCTCGGCGCCGAATACGTGCTGAAGCTGCTGCCGCGCGGCACACACGACTGGAGCCGCTTCGTGCGGCCCTCGGAGCTCGCCGCGTTCGGCCGGCGGGCGCACCTGCAACTCGCCGCGATGACGGGCATGACCTACAACCCGCTCACGCGGACCTATCGGCTGACCGACGACACGTCGGTGAATTACCTCGCGGCGTTCACGCGGAACGAGCGCGATGCCCGCTGATTCCGTGCGCCGGCCAGCGGCGCGGACGTTGCCCGTGACGGCTGTCCTGTTCGACCTCGACGGCACGCTGGCCGATTCCGCCGGCGACCTCGCGGCCGCCGTGAACCGCATGCGCGCCGAGCGCGGGTTGCCTCCCGTCGGCGTCGATGCGCTGCGTCCGCACGCTTCGGCGGGCGCGCGCGGTCTGCTGGGCGCGGGCATGGGCGTGACGCCCGACGACGCCGACTATCCGGGGTTGCGCGACACCTTCCTGGCCTATTACGCCGCGGCGCTCGACCGCACCACGCGCCTATTCGACGGTGTCGCCGAATTGCTCGACGCACTCGACGAGCGGGCGCTCGCGTTCGGCATCGTCACGAACAAGGCCACGCGCTTCACGCAGCCGGTCGCGGCGGCGCTCGGTCTCGACCGGCGCGCCGGCGCCATCGTTTCCGGCGATACGACGGCCCATCCCAAGCCGCATCCGGCGCCGCTGCTGCATGCGGCGGCGCTGCTGCGTGTCGCGCCCGCGCAATGCGTTTACGTCGGCGACGATCTGCGTGATGTGACGGCAGGAAACGCGGCCGGCATGGCGACGATCGTCGCCGATTACGGTTATCTCGGCGAGCAGGGATGCGCCGACGGCTGGCCGGCAACCGGCTGGATCGACACACCGCTCGCGCTGCTCGACTGGCTGCCCGCGTCACGCACCTTCGCCGCGCGCTGACCAGGGCTGTCGGCGCGCGCCATGGCCTCGCGTCGCGAGCCTCGTCAGCTGTTGCCCGCGCATGCGATGTTCGCGAGCCACAGCTCGTGCCTGGTTCCGCCGCGCGAGCCGACGACGTGCACGCCCTGGTTCGCGATCAGCGGACGGATGACCGCCGACGTGACATCGTCGGGAACGTGCAGCGCGATCCCATTCGCCTGCGCGATGCGATCGCCGGATTGCAGGCCAAGCATGGCGCTGAAACCGCCGTTCTCGCGCACGACGAGACCGCCGGTCGCGGGTGCGAGCAACGTGCGCCAGGGACCCGCCTCTCCGGACAGCCCGCCAAGCAATTCGGCGTTGATGCGCACGACGTTGCCTGCAAATCCGGCGGGCGGTGCACAGCTCGCCGTGCGTGCTGCGCCGCTGGCCTGCGCAGGCGCGGTGGTGCGAACCAGCGCGCGCGCGGCCGCGGCGGGCGCGGCAGCGCTGCTTTCACGCAGCACGTAGCGGCGCTCGCCTGCGCCATCGCGGATGGTGATCGCAAAGGGCTCGATCGCGGTGAGCGTGACGCCGGGCGAGATCTGCGCGCCTTGCGCGATGAGCTTCGCGCCGCCCGGGAAACGGAACAACGCGTAACCGCGCTGCCCCGGCTGCGCAACGATCCCGATGAGTCGTGCGTCGCCCGAGAGTAGCGCTGCGGCGGGCGCATCGGCCGGCGCGTGCGCACCTTCGGCATGGAAGAGATCGGCGGCGGCAATCGCTGCGACCGGATCGGCGGGCGGCGGTGCTGCGATGTGCAACGGCGCGGGCGCGACGATCTGCCAGCCCCAATACGCCACGACGAGTGCAAGCGCGCATCCGGCGATGAATGTCGCGAGTGCCGCTGCCAATCGTGCTGCCGTCATCGCGAATCACCGTGCGCGATGCCACCGCTATAATCGCGCTCGCTTGCGTCCAAACGTTGCTTCCGCATGAATCCCCTGCTGCGCCGGCTGCAGCCGTATCCGTTCGAGCGGCTCCGCACGATGATGGCCGGCGTGACGCCGAATGCCGCGAAAGCTCCGATCAACCTTGCGATCGGCGAACCGAAGCATCCGACGCCGCCGTTGATCATCGAAGCGCTGGCTCGCGCCGGCGTCGACGGCCTCGCGAATTATCCCACGACCGCGGGCTCGCCGGCATTGCGCGAGGCGATCGCACGATGGCTTTGCCGCCGGCACGCGCTCGATGCGCTGGATGCCGACGGCGAGGTGCTGCCGGTGCTCGGCAGCCGCGAGGCGCTCTTCGCTTTCGGCCAGGCCGTGATCGACGGCAGCCGACCGGGCGCAACTGTCGTCGTGCCCAATCCGTTCTATCAGATCTATGAAGGCGCCGCGTTGCTCGCCGGCGCGCAGATCCATTGCGTCAATGCCGACCCCGACGCGGACTTCGCGCATCGCTTCGACCGCGTTCCGCGAAGCGTATGGGCGCGTACGCAGCTCCTCTACGTCTGCTCGCCCGACAATCCCACCGGCCGCGTGATGCCGCTCGACGAGTGGCGCGAGCTCTTTGCGCTGAGCGACCGGTACGGATTCGTCATCGCGGCGGACGAGTGTTATTCGGAGATCCATTTCGACGAAGCGAAGCCGCCGCTCGGCGCGCTCGGCGCCGCGCGGGCGCTCGGCCGCGGCGGATACCCGCGTCTCGTCGTATTCGGCAGCCTGTCGAAGCGATCCAACGCGCCCGGGCTTCGCTCCGGCTACGTCGCCGGCGAGCGGGCGCTGATCGGCGCATTCCTGCAGTACCGCACCTATCACGGCTCCGCCATGTCGGGTGCCGTCGCTGCGGCGAGCATCGCCGCGTGGAGCGACGAAGCGCACGTCGTTCGCAACCGCGCCGAATATGCAGCGAAATTCACGACACTTGCGCCGAGGCTCGCCGAAGCGCTGCCGTGCGCGATGCCGGAGGCCGCGTTCTACCTGTGGGCGTCCACGCCCGATGACGATGCGTCGTTCGCGCGCCGACTGCTGGCCGAGGAGAACGTCGCGGTGCTGCCCGGAAGCCTGCTTGCGCGCGAAGCCGAAGGTGTCAATCCGGGTGCTGGACGCATCCGGATCGCGCTCGTTCCTGATCGGGCGCAGTGTGCCGAAGCGATCGAGCGCATCGTCGCCTGCGCGCGCCGGCAGGACTGACGCCGACGTCGCTCGGCCCGTCGCCCGCGACGTCGTTTCATCGATGCAGGGCGCGTTTCGTCGCGGCGCGCCAGCCGCTGGCCGGTGATCACTAGAATGCGCGGCATGGCAACCCTGCCCGTGCCCCGTCTCGCCTCGTCGCTTCGCGCCGGGTTCAGCTTCAGCTGGACCACGCTGTTCCTGATCATTGCAATCGACACCGCGATTGCGCTCGTGCTGTGGATCGACGATCCGCGGCCGTTCTGGCACCCGCTGTTGACGGTGCAGCTCTACGGCCTGTCGATCGCGTATTGCATCAACGTGGCCGCGCCGTGGGATCACGGCACGCCGCTGCGCCGGCTCGCGATCGCCGCGCTCGTCGGGTCGCTGATCGGCGTCGCGCTCGTGATCGTCGTCAAGGGTTACCCGCTGTCGCACGTGCGCGAGCGTTTCGGCTTTTTCGTGATGAACGTCGTCGCGGCATTCGGCAACGGCCTGCTGATCAGCCTGATCTTCTATGTCAAGCGGCGCGAGACGCGCGCGGCGGCCGCGTTGCACAAGGCGGAGGCCGAGCGGCATCTGCTCTCCAAGCAGGCCGTCGAAGCCGAGCTCAAGCTGATGCAGGCGCAAGTGGAGCCGCACTTCCTCTTCAACACCCTCGCCTCGGTGCAGTACCTGATCGAGACCGACCCGAAGCAGGCGAGCGCGCTGCTGGCGCACCTGATCGACTACCTGCGTGCCGCACTGCCGCAACTGCGCGCGCGTTCGTCGACGCTCGCCCGTGAAATGGCACTGGTCGAGGCCTACCTCAGCATCCTCGCGACCCGGCTCGGCTCGCGGCTTCGTTTTGCGATCGACCTTCCCGGCGAACTGCGCGATCATCCGTTTCCGCCGAACCTCCTCATTTCGCTCGTGGAAAATGCGATCAAGCATGGCATCGAGCCGTCGCCCGACGGCGGATCGGTCACGCTTTCGGCATCGCGGAGCACCGGGTCGGTGATCGTCAGCGTGACGGACACGGGATGCGGTGCGTCGAGCGGGACGGCCACGAGCGGCCAGGGCGTCGGCCTCACCAACGTGCGCGAACGACTCGAAGCGCTTTACGGGGGACGCGCACGCTTCAGCCTCGAGCCTGCGCCGCCGCGCGGCATGCGCGCCACGCTTTGCCTGCCCGACGAGGGTGACGGCAGCCCGGCGCTTTCGGCCGCCGGGCGAGCGGCGTAACCGCCGCGGCGTATCGCCATGCCGAGCGCACTGATCGCCGAAGACGAGCCGTTGCTGCGCGCCCAGCTTCGTGCGCGCCTTTGCGATGCATGGCCCGACCTGGTCGAGATCATCGAGGCCGAGAATGGTGAGCAGGCGCTGGCACTGGTGCAGGAACGCGCACCGGACGTCGTGTTCCTCGACATCCGGATGCCGCGCATATCGGGTCTCGACGTGGCGCGCGCGCTCGCCGGGCGCTGCCATGTCGTGTTCGTCACCGCCTACGACGAATATGCGATCGCGGCGTTCGACGAAGGCGCGGTCGATTACGTGCTGAAGCCGGCAACGGCCGATCGCATGGCCAAGGTGGTCGCGCGGGTCAAGGCGAGGCTTGCCCTGCCGCCGGCCGATCTTGCGGCACTGCTGCAGAGGCTCGCCGAGCGCGACGAAGCGGCCGCGCCGCTCAAGTGGATTCGCGCCTCGCTCGGCAACGTCATGCAGATGATCGCCGTCGCCGACGTCGTTTATTTCCGCGCCGAGGACAAGTACACGAAAGTCGTCACGCGCGACTGCGAAGCGCTGATCAGGACGCCGATCAAGGATCTTTACGACGATCTCGACCAGGAAGCGTTCTGGCAGATCCATCGCGCGACGATCGTCAACCTCAATGCCATTGCGCGCGTCGAGCGCGACTTCCGCGACCAGCCGGTCATCACGCTGAAGTCGCGGCCGGAACGGCTGACAGTCTCGCGAACCTTCGCGCACCGCTTCAAGACGATGTAACGCACAAGGGACGCGGTCCCCGGGGGACCGACTGAACATCGATGCGCACGTCCGTGTCTTAGCCGGATGATCGACCTTCGCGCGGTGCGCTGCCTGTCGATGCTGGCTCTCGTCGGCGCCGCGCTGCTCGGCTGTGCCGAGTCGCCCACGACCACGGCCCAGACGGCAGCCGAGCGGACGTTCGACCGTGCGCAGGTCGCCAAGGGCGCCGAGCTGTCGGCACTCGGCGACTGTCGCGTCTGCCACACCGGCGACGGCGGGCGCGCGTTCGCCGGCGGCCGGCCGCTGCCCACGCCGTTCGGCACGATTTATTCGACCAACATCACGCCGGACGCCGAAACGGGCATCGGCCGCTGGAGCCGCGACGATTTCCGCCGCGCAATGCACGAGGGAATCGACCGGGCGGGACGCCATCTGTACCCCGCGTTCCCTTACGATCATTTCACGCACGTCACCGATGACGACGTCGATGCGCTTTATGCGTTCATCATGACGCGCGAGGCGGTGAGCGCGCGCACGCCCCGGAACCGGCTCGTGTTTCCCGCCAACCTGCGCCCCGTCCTCGCCGCGTGGAACTGGCTCTACCTCGATGCGCGGCGCTTCACCCCCGACCCGGCGCAAAGCGCCGAATGGAACCGCGGTGCCTACCTGGTTGAAGGCCTCGCGCACTGCGGCGCGTGCCATACGCCGCGCAACATCGCCGGCGCCGAGAAACGGGGCGAGCCGTTCGGCGGCGGCGACGCCGAAGGCTGGCACGCACCCGGCCTCCTCGCGGCGTCGCCCGCACCGGTGGAATGGACCGCCGACGCGCTGTTTCGCTATCTGCGCAACGGGTTCGACGCCGAGCACGGGCTCGCCGCCGGGCCGATGGCGCCCGTCGTCGACGAACTGGCCACGGTGCCCGAGGCCGAGGTGCACGCCATCGTCACCTACCTCACGAGCCGCACCGGCCAGACGCGCAACGCACCGGCGAACGAGCGCATTGCCGCCGCGGAGCAACGCGAGTTCGACGCGGTCGGACGCCACGCGCCCGACCGGGCGAGCGAAGCGAGCGCGAGCAGCGCGGAAACGCAAGACGCGGGTGAAGTGATCTTCGCCGGGGCGTGCGCGACCTGCCATTACGCGGGCGCCGGCACGCCGCGGACGACGCCGGTACCGCTCGCGCTGACGACGAGCGTCAACGCGCCGACGCCGCAAAACGCGCTGCGCGTGGTCGTCGAAGGATTGCATCCCGCATCGGGTGAACCGGGTGCCATCATGCCGGGCTTCGGCAGCGCGTTGACGCATGCGCAGATCGTCGCCGTGGTGGAATACGTGCGGGCGCGCTTCAGCGATCGTCCGCGCTGGACCGACGTCAACGCAACGCTGCACGGGATCGAGCGGGAGCAGCCGAAATGATCGAACTCGATGTCAATGGCCGCAGGCATGCGGTCGACGCGGAGGGCGACACGCCGCTCCTTTACGTGCTTCGCGATCATCTGGCGATGAACGGCGCGAAATTCGGTTGCGGACTCGGCCAATGCGGCGCCTGCACGGTGATCGTCGACGGAAAGGCCGTCTTTTCGTGCGTGACGCCGATCTCGGTGCTCGGCGGACGGGCGATCCGCACGATCGAAGGACTCGGCACGCCCGATCGGCCGTCACCGCTGCAGCGGGCGTTCATCGACGAACAGGCAGCGCAATGCGGCTACTGCATCGCCGGCATGATCATGCGCGCGCAGGCCCTGCTCGACGCGAATCCTTCGCCGAGCGACGCCGAAATCCGCCGGCACATGGCACCCAATCTTTGCCGTTGCGGCACTCACATGCGCATCCTGCGTGCGATCAGGCGGGCCGCGCAGCGCGTTCCGACTGCCGCGACACCGTTGCGCAGCACGCCGACATGAACGCGAGCATCAGCGACGTCGGCCGACGCGCGTTCCTTGCGCGCTCCGGTGCGCTGGTCGTCGCGTTCTCGCTCGCCCCATTGCAAGGCGTCGCACAGGAGAAGACTGGCGGCGCCAAGCTTCCCGGAAGCCTCGAAAAGGCGCCGCTCCTCGACGCGTGGATTCGCGTGGGCGCCGACGGCGGCGTCACCGTGTTCACCGGCAAGGCCGAGCTTGGCCAGGGTGTCAGGACCGCGCTGACGGCGCTCGCCGCCGAAGAGCTCGGCATCGCGCCGGCAGGCATCGTGCTCGTCACCGCCGATACGAGCCGCACGCCGGACGAGGGCTACACCGCGGGCAGCAATTCGATGAAGGACAGCGGCACGGCCATCCGCAGTGCCGCGGCGCAGGTGCGCGAACTGCTGATCGAGCGTGCATCGGCAAAGCTCGGCGTCGCGGCCGAGCGATTGCACGCGAAGGATGGCAACGTCGTCGCCGACGACGGCCGGCGCGTGGGTTTCGGCGACCTCGCGGCGCAAGGCTACGCCGAGGTGCGCGCCAAGCCGGACGCGAAGCTCAAGGACCCGCGCAGTTACTCGGTCGTCGGCAAGTCGCTTGCCCGTGTCGACATCCCGGCCAAGGTCACCGGCGGCGTCGCGTATGTGCAGGACCTGCGGCCGCCCGGAATGCTGCACGCCCGCGTCGTGTGTCCACCAAGCTATCGGGCGCGACTGCGCGACGCCGACGTCGGCGCTGTTGCGCGCATGCCCGGCGTGGTGAAGGTCGTGCGCGATGGCAGCGTGCTCGGCGTGGTCACTGCGCACGAATTCGACGCGATCCGCGCGATGCGCGCGCTCGCCGCAACGGCCCGCTGGGACGAGCAGCCGTCGTTGCCGCACGGCGATCTTTTCGCCGCACTGCAGGCGCTGCCGGCGCAGGAAATCGTCAATGCCGATCGACACGACGGCGCGGCGCAAGGCATGCGGAGGCTCGAAGCGACCTACACTCGTGGCTACCAGATGCACGGCTCGATCGGTCCGTCCTGCGCGCTGGCGCTGTACCAGGACGACGCACTCACCGTGTGGACGCACAGCCAGGGCGTGTATCCGCTGCGCGCGTCGATCGCCGAGATGCTGCACCTGCCGGCAGAGCGCGTGCATTGCATCCACGTCGAAGGCTCGGGATGCTATGGACACAATGCGGCCGACGACGCGGCCGCGTACGCCGCGCTCTTCGCGCGTGCCGTCCCCGCGCATCCGGTTCGCGTGCAATGGATGCGCGAGCAGGAGCACACCTGCGAGCCGTACGGACCGGCGATGATCGCGAAGCTTTCGGGCAGCGTCGACGCGTCGGGTGGCATCGCCGAATGGAACGCCGAAGGCTGGAGCAATTCGCACAGCACCCGCCCGGGCGGGGCCGGCAACCTGATGCCCGCGTGGTATCTCGCGACGCCGTTCGCGCAGCCGGTGCCGAAACCGATCCCGATGCCGGAAGGCGGCGGTGATCGCAATTCGATCCCGATCTATACGGTACCGAGCCTGCGCGTCGTCCATCGCTTCATTCCCGCCATGCCGATCCGCGTGTCGGCGCTGCGCTCGCTCGGCGCGTACGTCAACGTGTTCGCGATCGAGAGCTTCGTCGACGAGCTCGCGCACGCGGCAGGATCGGATCCGGTCGCGTATCGGATTCGCCACCTCGGCGACCGGCGCGCGCGCGACGTCGTCAACGCGGCCGCGACGCGATTCGGCTGGGAAGGCTTCACGCGCAAACCCGGGCACGGCCGCGGCTTCGCCTTTGCCCGTTACAAGAACCTCGCCGCGTATTGCGCCGTGGCCGTCGAGGTCTCGCTCGAGCATGAAACCGGGCGCGCCCGCGTCGTGCGGGCCGCGGCGGCCATCGACAGCGGCCAGGCGGTCGATCCCGACGGCCTGCGCAACCAGATCGAAGGCGGCATCATCCAGTCGATGAGCTGGACGCTGTTCGAAGCGGTCTCGTACGATGCGACGCGGATCACCAGCGTCGACTGGAGCACGTACCCGATTGCGCGCTTTGCCGATATCCCCGATCGCATCGACGTCGAAGTCATCGACCGGCCCGGCGAACCCTTCCTCGGCACCGGCGAGGCGGCACAGGGACCCACCGCGGCCGCGATCGCGAATGCGATCGCCGATGCCGGCAACGTGCGCCTGCGCGACCTGCCGCTCACACGCGCGAAAATCAAGGCGGCGATCGGCGTGTAAGATTTCGTCCTTTTTGGACGTACGCATGCACAGCCTGCAATCAACGGTCGAGGCCGCGTGGGACACGCGGAGCGAGCTCGCGCCGGAGCGCGCACCGGTTGCCGTCCGCGACGCCGTCGCGCAGGTGCTCGACGAGCTCGACGCGGGACGCCTTCGCGTTGCCGAGAAGATCGACGGCGGCTGGGTCACGCACCAGTGGATCAAGAAGGCCGTGCTGCTGTCGTTCCGCCTTGCCGACAATGCGCCGATCGGTCTCGCCGGCCCGCAGGCGCCGTTCCGCTTCTACGACAAGGTGCCGACGAAATTCGCGGCGTACGACGCAGCGCGCTTCGCGCAGGCCGGTGTTCGGGTCGTCCCGCCGGCGGTCGCCCGCCGCGGCGCGTTCATCGCGCGCAACGTCGTGCTGATGCCCTCCTACGTGAACATCGGCGCGTACGTCGACGAAGGCACGATGGTCGACACGTGGGCCACCGTCGGCTCGTGCGCGCAGATCGGGCGCAACGTGCACCTGTCCGGCGGCGCCGGCATCGGCGGCGTGCTTGAACCGCTGCAGGCCAACCCCACCATCATCGAGGACAACTGTTTCATCGGCGCGCGCTCGGAGGTGGTCGAAGGCGTGATCGTCGAGGAGAACTCGGTCCTTGGCATGGGTGTATTTCTCGGACAAAGCACGAAGATTCTCGACCGCGCGAGCGGCGCCGTGAGCTACGGACGCGTGCCGGCCGGGTCGGTGGTCGTCGCCGGCAGCCTGCCCGCGGCCGACGCGAGCCACGCGCTCTACTGCGCCGTCATCGTGAAGAAGGTCGACGCGAAAACGCGCGCGAAGACCAGCATCAACGAGCTGCTGCGAGCGTGAGGGGCTGTTCGCACCATGTCCGTTAACGCGCACCGGCCCTGACGATGTCAGTCCAGCTCAAATCGGAAGCCGACATCGCCGGGATGCGCGTGGCCGGTCGCCTCGCGTCCGAGCTGCTCGACCACCTGACGCCGATGGTCAAGGCCGGCGTGACGACGAAGGAGATCGATCGCGCGGCACACGACTACATGGTCAATGTGCAGAAGACGATTCCCGCGACGCTGAACTATGCGCCGCCAGGACATTCGCCGTACCCTGCGTCGCTCTGCACGTCGGTCAATCATGTGGTGTGCCATGGCATTCCCGGCGAGAAGAAGCTCAAGGACGGCGACATCGTCAACATCGACGTGACGGTGATCAAGGACGGCTATCACGGCGATACCAGCCGGATGTTCTTCGTCGGCAAGCCGTCGATCCAGGCGCGACGCCTCGTCGAAATCACGTACGAGGCGATGTGGCGCGGCATTCGCGTCGTGCGCGCCGGCGCGCATCTCGGCGACATCGGCTCGGCCATCCAGAAATACGCCGAGGGGCACGGCTTCTCGGTCGTGCGCGAATTCTGCGGGCACGGCATCGGCAACCAGTTCCACGAGGACCCGCAGGTGCTGCATTACGGCCGCCCCGGCACGGGACTCAAGCTGCAGCCGGGCATGATCTTCACGATCGAGCCGATGATCAACGCGGGACGCGCGGGCATCCGCGGCCTAGCCGACGGCTGGACGATCGTCACCGCCGATCATTCGCTGTCGGCGCAATGGGAGCACACCGTTCTCGTCACGCAGGACGGCTACGAGATCCTGACGCAATCGGCGGGCACGCCTCCACCGGCGCCCGAGTAGCCGCGCCCGGAAAGGGGCGACGCATGGATACCGTAACGTCCGGCGCAGCGGACACGATCGCCCCGGCGCCCCCCGCGAGCCTGGATGAGTGGCGCGGCGCGCTCGTAAAGGGCCGCGCGCAACTTCGCGCCCAATTCGCCGCCCGGTCCGACCCGACGCCGCTTCTGCGCGGACTCGCCCGGTTGACCGATACCGTCGTGACGGCCGCGTGGCGCGCCGCGCACCTCCCTGCGTCGGCGGCGCTCGTCGCCGTCGGCGGTTATGGCCGCGGCGAGCTCTTCCCGCATTCCGACGTCGACGTGCTGATCCTGCTGCCGCACGCAGCGGATCGGGCATGCGCCGAGGCGATCGAGCGCCTGCTGACCTCGCTGTGGGATGCGGGCATCGAGCTGTCGCACGCCGTACGGACCATCGACGAATGCGCATCCGAGATGACGGCCGATGCGACGGTCGCGACGAGCCTGCTCGAGCATCGGCATCTCGCCGGATCGCGCGCGTTGCAGCGCGAATTCGAGCGGATGTTCGACGCGCGGCTCGACCTGCGCACGTTCTACGATGCGAAGGCGCTCGAGCAGCAGCAGCGGCATCTCAAGTACCACGACGCCGCCTATAACCTGGAGCCGAACGTCAAGGAAAGTCCCGGCGGCTTGCGCGACCTGCAGACGGTGATCTGGATTGCGCGCGCGTCGCGGCTCGGTCGTTCGTGGCGCGAGCTGGCGCGCAACGCGCTGATGACCGAGGCGGAAGCGCGCGCCGTCGCGCGGCAGCAACGACTGATCGCCGATCTGCGCATCCGGCTCCACTACCTCGCCGGCCGCCGGGAGGACCGGCTCGTGTTCGACCTGCAGTCGGCGCTCGCCGCGGAGCTCGGCTTCGCCGACACGCCGGCGAGGCGCGCGAGCGAACAACTGATGCAGCGCTACTACCGCGCGGCCAAGCTCGTGCGCCAGGTCAACACGCTGCTGCTGCAGAACCTCCACGCGCGCCTTTATCCCGCGGCCATGGCGCCGTTGCCGATCGATCAAACCTGGTCGCGCGTCGATGAGCTGCTCGACGTTGCGGACGACACGCTGTTCGACGCGCAGCCTGCCGCGATGCTCGACGCGTTCCTGATGCTGCAGCGCCACCCGGAGCTTCGCGGCATGACGGCGCGAACGCTGCGCGCGCTGTGGCGAAGCCGGCACCGGATCGACGCCGCGTTTCGGCGCGACCCCGCGAACCGCGCGCGTTTCATGCAGATCTTCCGCGAGCCGCGCGGGCTCACGCACGAGCTGCGGCGGATGAATCTCTACGGCATCCTCGGCCAGTACCTGCCCGCGTTCGGCGCCATCGTCGGCCAGATGCAGCACGACCTCTTCCACGTGTACACCGTCGACGAGCACATCCTGATGGTGATCCGCAACCTGCGCCGCTTCACCGAGTCGCAGCATGCGCACGAATATCCGCTGTGCTCGCGGCTCATCGGCGATTTCGCGCGCAAGGAAGTGCTCTATCTGGCCGCACTGTTCCACGACATCGCCAAGGGGCGCGGCGGCGACCATTCGACGCTCGGCGCCCGCGATGCGCAGCGCTTCTGCCTCGCGCATGGTCTCGCGCCTGCCGACGCCGAGCTCGTCGCGTGGCTCGTGTCCGAGCACCTGTCGATGTCGCTGACCGCGCAGAAACAGGACATCACCGATCCTGCCATCGTCGACGCGTTTGCGGCGAAGGTCGGCCAGGAGCGCCGGCTCGTCGCACTGTACCTGCTCACTGTCGCCGATATCCGCGGGACCAGTCCGAAGGTGTGGAACGCATGGAAAGGCAAGCTCCTCGAGGACCTGTTTCATGCGGCACGCGCGGCGATCGTCGCCGGCAGCAGCGAGCGCACGATCGAGGACAGCGTCGCCGAGCGCCAGCGCGAGGCGCAGCGCTTGCTGCGCCTTCATGCGCTACCCGACGATGCCGAGCGCGGCCTGTGGCGCGAGCTCGACACCGCGTACTTCCAGCGGCACACGGCGGACGAGATCGCATGGCACGCGCGACATCTGCACTGGCGCGCGGCGCGCGATGCACCGGTAGTCAAGGCCCGGCTCGGACGCGACGGCGCCGGCCTGCAGGTGCTCGTCTACCTGCACGATCAGCCGGCGCTCTTCGCTCGCATCTGCGGCTTCTTCGGGCGCGCGAACCTGTCGATCCTCGACGCGAAAGTCCACACGACACGCCACGGCTACGCACTCGACACGTTCGCCGTGCACGAGCCGTCGAATCCCGCTCCGGCGTATCGCGAAACGATCCAGTTCATCGAGTACGAGCTAACGCGCGCGCTGACCGCACCGGGGCCGCTGCAGCCGCCGGGCGAAGGGCGCATTCCGCGCCAGCTGAGGCACTTTCCGCTGACACCGGAAATCCGCATCTTTCCCGACGACAAGGGGACGCATTTCATCCTCGAAGTCGTCGCCGGCGACCGGCCCGGGCTCCTCGCCCGCATCGCATGGTTTCTCGCGCAGGCGAACATCAACGTGGCGAGCGCGCGCATCAACACGCTCGGTGAGCGCGCCGAGGACGTGTTCCTGATCGACGGCGCGCGCCTGCACGACGAGCAGGCGATGCTGCGCTTCGAGACGGCGCTCTACGAGGAGCTGCGTCTCGACGGCATCAATCCTCCGCTGCCGCGATCCCCGGAAACAGCACGTCGGTAAAGCCGAAGCGCGTGAAATCGCGCACCCGCATCGGGTAGAGAATGCCGTCGAGATGATCGCACTCGTGCTGCACGACCCGTGCGTGGAAGCCCTCGACTTCGCGCTCGATCACTTCGCCGGACGGCGCAAGGCCCCGATAGCGCAAACGTCGAAACCGCGGCACGACGCCGCGCAGCCCCGGGACCGACAGGCAGCCCTCCCACCCGTCCTCCAGCTCGTCCGACAACGCGGTCACGACCGGATTGACGATCTCCGTGTACGGCACCGGCTCGGCATCAGGGTAGCGCTCGTTGCGCTCGACGCCGAAGATCACGACGCGCAAGCCGACGCCGATCTGTGGCGCGGCGAGTCCGGCGCCGTTTTGCGCGCGCATCGTGTCGCGCATGTCCTCGAGCAGCGCGGACAGCTCGGATGTGCCCGTGCGATCCACTTCACGGGAGCGCTCGAAAAGGCGCGGATCGCCCATGCGCAGCACGTCACGAATCATCGCCACTCGCCCCCATGATCACCGCCTCGCGGCGTGCTTCCACCTCGCGCGGCGCGAGCGGAACCCGTGGCACCACGCGCTCGATCAACGCGCGCACGCGATCCATGCCGGTCTCGAGCACGTTCGCGATCGATTCCATCGACACGCTCGCGACGCTGTCGCCACGGCCCGCAGCGTGATTGACGACAACGCAAACCGACGCATATTCGATGCCGAGCTCGCGCGCAAGGCCCGCTTCGGGCATGCCGGTCATGCCCACGAGCGTCGCGCCGTCGCGATCCATGCGGTCGATTTCGGCTGCGGTTTCGAGGCGCGGTCCCGACACCGCGCCGTAGACGCCGCCATCGCGCAGCGCGATGCGGCCGTCCTGCGCGCCGGCGAGACACTCGGCGCGCAGCGGCTGCGAATACGGGTGCGTGAAATCGACGTGCACCACCTGCTGGTCGCCGCCGTCGAAGAACGTGTTCGCGCGTCCCGATGTGTAGTCGATCAACTGGTGCGGCAGCACGAGGTCGCCCGGGCCACAGCCCCGGATCGCACCGACGGAGGCGATCGCCAGGATCGCGCTCGCGCCCTGCTCCCTCAGCGCCCAAAGATTGGCGCGGTAGTTGACCTTGTGCGGCGGAATCGTGTGCCCATGGCCGTGACGGGCGAGGAAGATCGCCGCGTGGCCGGCCACTTCGCCGAAGACCAGCGCGGCCGACGGCTCACCGTAGGGCGTGCGAATCACTTCGCGGTGCCTGACGGCAAGCGTGGAAAGGCGCGTCAGGCCGGTACCGCCGATGATGGCGAGCATGGAACTTGCTTTGTTGCCGGGTCGAGTTGTGGTGCGAAGTCGAGTGGGACGTGGCCGGGAGGGACGCGAAGCGCCCACGCGCTGGCGGTGCCCGGCGACTCATGACATCATCATAGCCCGCGCATGCGTCGCGCCGGCAAGGACCGCGCTGTCATTCTAGCCCGGAAAGGGGAACATGTACCTCGACAGACTCTTCAAGCTGATGGCCGACAAGCAGGCGTCGGACCTCTACATCACGTGCGGCGCGCCGATCAACATCAAGGTCAACGGCGTCGTGCACCCGGTGTCGAGCCAGTCGATGGACGTCGAGACGGTGCGCCGCATCGCGTACGACCTGATGACGAAGGAGCAGGCGCGCGAGTTCGAGAACGAGCGCGAGATGAACCTGTCGCATCTCGATCGCAGCGTCGGCAACTTCCGGATCAACATCTTCCGCCAGCGCGGCTCGATCGCGCTGGTGATCCGCTATGTGCGCAACAGCGTGCCGCCGTTCGAGGCGCTGAACCTGCCACCGGTGCTCCTCGACCTCGTGATGGCGAAGCGCGGCCTCGTGCTCGTCGCCGGCGCGACGGGCTCGGGCAAATCGACGTCGCTGGCGGCGATGATCGACCACCGGAACAACAACCGCAGCGGGCACATCCTGACGATCGAGGACCCGATCGAATACCTGTTCGACCACCGCCAGAGCATGGTCAACCAGCGCGAGATCGGCATCGATACGCACAACTACCACATGGCGCTGCAAAGCGCGTTGCGCGAAGCGCCCGACCTCATCATGATCGGCGAGATCCGCGACAAGGAAACGATGCAGGCGGCGCTGCTGCATACGCTGACCGGCCACCTCTGCCTGTCGACGATCCACGCGAACAACAGCTACCACGCACTGTCGCGGATCATCAACCTGTTTCCGCACGAGGCACGCTCCGCGGTGCTGTCCGACCTGTCGATCGGGCTGCGTGCGATCGTGTCGCAGCGGCTGGTGCGCAACGTCGAAGGCGGCCAGCAGCCGGCGGTCGAGATCCTTCTCAACACGTCGCTCATCGCCGAGCTCATCAAGAGCGGCGAGTTCACGCAGATCAAGGAAGCGATGGAGCAGTCGCTCTACCCCGGATCGCAGACGTTCGAGCAGGCGCTATGCAAGCTCTATCTGGATGGGCGCATCTCCTACGACGAGGCGATGGTCGCGTCCGACTCGGCGACCAACCTCGCCTGGCTCATCAACCAGAACTCGCCGTCGTCGCGCATCGACTCCGCACAGGGCGAGCCGGAGCTGAACGTGCGCCCGGCCGCCGATTTCGCCAGCATGACGATCAACCCCGAACTGCTCGAGCGCTGATCGATCCGGCACCCGCCACACGCCGCACGCCGCTTGCGAAAATGACGCTCGCGGTTGCGGCGAAACCGGGAGTATCGTGTCGGGCGTGTCGCCGCCATCCGCTCCCGCCTTTCGCACAAGCCCGGTTCTCGACCTCACGCGCGGGCTGATCGCGCGCCGCTCGCTCACTCCCGACGATGCCGGCTGCCAGGCGCTGCTTGCCGAGCGCCTGGCGCCACTCGGCTTTCGCTGCGACACACTGAGCGTCAACGGCGTCACCAACCTGTGGGCGCGTCGTGGCGAGGGCGCGCCGCTCGTGTGCCTCGCCGGCCACACCGACGTCGTGCCGACGGGCCCGCTCGCCGACTGGACGAGCGATCCGTTCGCGCCGAGCGTGCGCGACGGCTACCTCTATGGGCGCGGCGCCGCCGACATGAAGTCGTCGCTAGCCGCCTTCGTGGTTGCGATCGAGCGTCTGCTCGCGCGGCACGATCCCGCCGGCTCGATCGCCCTGCTGATCACGTCCGACGAGGAAGGCCCGTCTGTCGACGGCACCGCACAAGTGGTCGAGCGGCTCGCGCGCGCAGGCACGGTCATCGACTACTGCATTGTCGGCGAACCGTCGTCGGTGGAGCGGCTCGGCGACATGATCAAGAACGGGCGCCGCGGCACGCTGTCGGGTACGCTGATCGTCAAGGGCGTCCAGGGCCACGTCGCCTATCCGCATCTTGCGCGCAACCCGATCCACGTGATCGCTCCCGTCCTCGCGGAGCTCGCGCGGACGCATTGGGATGACGGCAACGAATACTTTCCGCCGACGTCGTTCCAGTGCTCGAACATCCATGCCGGCACCGGTGCGACGAACGTGATTCCCGGTGCCCTCGAGCTGCTGTTCAATTTCCGCTACTCGCCGCAGAGCCCGCGCGAGTCGCTCGCCGCGCGCCTCGAGGACGTATTGCGCAGGCACCATGTCGATTACGCGCTCGCCTGGACCGCGCACGGGGCGCCGTTCCTGACGCCGCGCGGACGGCTCGTCGATATCGCGACGCAGGCCATCCGCGAGGTGGCCGGTGTCGAGCCGGCGCTGTCGTGCGACGGCGGCACGTCCGATGGCCGCTACATCGCGCGCATCTGCGCGGAAATCGTCGAGATCGGGCCCGTCAACGCGACGATCCACAAGCTGAACGAGCGCGTCTGCGTGGCCGACCTCGAGCCGCTCGCCGCGATCTACGAGAGCATTCTCGCGCGCCTGCTCGCCGGTGGCGCATGAACGTGCCACCCGAGCTCGAGACCCTGCGCGACTGGCTGCGCTTTGCCGTGTCGCGCTTCGCGCATGCGGGGCTGTCGTTCGGACACGGTTTCGCCACCGCATCCGACGAGGCGCTGTACCTGCTGCTGCACACGCTGCACCTGCCGCTCGACCACGCCGAGCCTTTTCTCGACGCGAAGCTCACGCATGCCGAGCGCAGCGAGCTCGCGGCGCTGCTGACGCGGCGCATCGAGGAGCGCGTTCCCGCCGCGTACCTGACGCGCGAGGCGTGGCTCGGCGATTTCCGCTTTCACGTCGACGAGCGCGTACTCATTCCGCGCTCGTTCATCGCCGAGCTGCTGCCGGACGGCCTCGCCCCGCACATCGGCGACGCGGCTTCGGTCAAATCGGCACTCGATCTTTGCACCGGGTCCGGCTGCCTCGCCGTGCTGCTCGCGCATGCGTTCGAGGCCGCGGACATCGACGCCGCCGATATTTCGTCGGACGCGCTTGCGGTCGCGCAGCGCAACGTGAGCGACTACGGACTCGCGGGTCGCATCAACCTGATCCGCTCCGACCTCTTCGACAACCTGCCCGGCAAGTCGTACGACCTCATCATCAGCAATCCGCCGTACGTGACGACGATGGCGATGGACGAGCTGCCGCACGAGTATCGCCACGAGCCGGCGCTGGCACTCGCGGGCGGCGACGACGGGATGGACGCGGTGCGCACGATCCTGCGCGAGGCACCACGCTTCCTGCAACCCGGCGGCCTTCTCGTCGTCGAGGTCGGCCACAATCGCGAGGCCGCCGAATCGGCATTCCCGCGCATGCCGTTCCTGTGGCTTTCGACCGCATCGTCGGCCGATAGCGTGTTCCTGCTGAAGCGCGACGACATCATCGCCGGGCGTTAGCCGGCGGCAGCGCGCTGCGCGCTCGTATAACCCCCCACGCTCGCGGCTTCGCCGCTTCGCTGCCCCCCGAGGGGGGCGCAATTCGCGCTTCGAGGCGGCTCTGCAGCGCTCATATGATCCCCCCACGCTCGCGGCTTCGCCGCTTCGCTGCCCCCCAAGGGGGCGGAATTCGCGCTTCGAGGCGGCTCTGCAGCGCTCATTGCGCAAGGCCGAAGAACTGCTGGATCCGGCGCATCAGGTCGCTTTTGCGATTGGCGCCCCGTTGCGCGAGCACTTCGGCGTCGAGCGCCTGCAGCGTCGCGTCGTTGGCCGCCTGGCGTTCAGCGAGGACTTGCGCGAGACGCTCGGCCAGCGCGGGCCGCGCGCGGATGACCGCATCGAAGCCGTCCTTGTCCAGTCGATAGCAGACCGCCTCGTCGACCGCCACCACGGTCGCCAAGCGGGGTTGCCCGAGCAGCAGTCCCATTTCCCCGAAGTAAGCGGGTGCCGTGAGCGTCGCGAGCCTTGCACGTGGTCCGTTCTGCGAGTCGGACATGATGTCGACCCGTCCCTTCGCAAGCAGGTATAGCGAGTCGGCCGCATCGCCCGCGCGGAACACGATCTCGTCGCCCACGTACGCGCACGTCAAAAGCTTCTGCGCGAGGGCAGCGCGTTCGGCGTCGGTGAGCGACGAGAACAGATCGATCGTGCTCAGCGCCGCGACGCGGTGGTCGACTTCGCGCTGTGTGGCCTGCTCGCGCTCGTCCCGGCGCACCTCGATGATGCGCCGGGGAAACGGAATATCGAAACCCTGGCGCATCAGCGCGGCGTACAGGTGCACGCGCACCAGCGAATCGACCGTCCAGTACTGGCCGGCGTCGAGAAGATCGTACGCGACGGCGTAGTCGACGCCGTTGTCGTTGAATCCGGTGCAGGCGACCAATGGATGCGGCTGCTGCGAAACGAACGGAATCTGCGCATGCGCGAGCTCGCGTTCGACCTCGGCGATGACCCGCGATGGCGGATGCTGCAGCTCGACCTCGAACGCAACGTAACGCCGCCATGCGGTGCGCTCCTCGCCGCGCCGGCCGATGACGGTGAGCCGGTGCTGCATCACGTTGCCGTTGGGGATGACGATCGTCTCGTTGTTGATCGTCGCGATGGCCATGTAGCGCCAGCGGATGCTGACGATCTGGCCGGTGACCGTGTCGATTCGCACCCAGTCGCCGATGCGGCAGGTTTTCTCGAGCTGGATGGCGATGCCGCCCCACAGGTTGCCCAGTGTCTCCTTCGCCGAGAACGCGAGTGCGCCGGAAACCACCGCCGACGTGGTGATCAGCCCGGCGAGATTGACGCCGACGGCGTTCAGCCGGTAGATCGCGTAGCCGATCAGCGCAAGCGCAACCACGAACTCGTTCAGGATGCGCGGAATGCGCCTTCGCACCAGCACGGTCTGGAAGATGAACAGCACCGTGACCTGGATCACGCCGAACGCGATCAGCACGAGCACCGCCTCGCGCGCCATGACCGACGATGTGGCCGTCTTCATGCCACTCGCGCGCCCCTCGTACACCCAGAGCCCCAGGACGCCGATCGCAATGACGACGAGCATGCCGAGCATCGCCTTGCGCGGCGGCGAGCGCAGCAGCACCGCGATCAGCACGAGTGCCAGCGCGTAGGCGGCGAACAGGAGCGCGTCGTTCAGGTGCGAATCGAGCGGAATCACGGGCTGCGCCGGGAATGAAACGCCGCGATTATAGGGCGTGCGCGCGTAGAATCGGCCGCGACGTCGAGACCACCGGAAAGGAGCACGGGCCGATGGGCATGCGAAGCGGAGGACAGATCCTCGTCGCCAATCTGCTGGCGCAGCGGGCAACGCTCGCATTCGGCGTTCCCGGCGAAAGCTATCTTGCCGTGCTCGATGCGCTGCACGATGCCGCCGATCGCCTGCGCTTCGTCGTCTGCCGTCACGAGGGCGGTGCGGCGTACATGGCGGAGGCGTTCGGCAAGCTGACTGGCCGCCCCGGCATCCTGTTCGTGACGCGCGGTCCCGGTGCGTCGAACGCCGCTGTCGGCATCCATACGGCGATGCAGGACTCGACACCGCTGATCGCCTTCGTCGGCCAGGTCGGCAGCGGCATGGTCGATCGCGAGGCGTTCCAGGAGATCGACTATCGGCGGATGTACGGCAGCGTCGCTAAGTGGGTGGCGCAGATCGATCGCGCCGAGCGCATTCCCGAATACGTTGCGCACGCCTATCGCATCGCGATGTCGGGGCGTCCGGGTCCGATCGTGCTGGCGTTGCCCGAGGACATGCTCGCGGCGAGCGCGGACGTTGCCGATGCGCCGCATGTCGAGGCGATTGCCGCGGCGCCGCCTCAAGACGACGTTCGCCGCGCCGAGGCGATGCTGCGCGATGCGCACCGCCCGCTCGTCGTCGTCGGCGGCAGCCGCTGGGACGATGCTGCGCGCGGCGCGCTCGTGCGCTTCGCCGAAGCCTCGCAGGTCCCGGTCGCATGCGCGTTCCGCCGGCAGGACCTCTTCGACAACGCGCACCCGCTCTACGCCGGCGACGTCGGGATCGGCATCGATCCGATGCTTGCGGCGCGTGTACGCGAGGCCGACGTGCTACTGGTCATCGGCGAGCGGCTCGGCGAAATGACGACGTCGGGCTACACGCTGCTCGACGTTCCCGTGCCGAGGCAGGCGCTCGTCCACGTGCATCCCGACGCCATGGAGCTCGGGCGCGTCTACCAGCCTGCGCTCGCAATCGCGGCGACGCCCGGCGCATTCATCGCTGCGATCGACGGTGCGGCGGCGCGCGCGGAGGCACCGCGTGACGAAGCGGCGCGCGCGCATGCGGAGCACGAGGCATGGCGTGCGCCACGGCGGGTGCCGGGCGAGGTCGACCTGTGGCAGGCCGTGCGCTGGCTCGACGAGCGGCTGCCGGCCGATGCGGTGCTGACCAATGGCGCCGGCAATTACACCGCGTGGGTGCAGCGCCTCTTCCGCTATGGCGGTGGCCGGCGCCAGCTCGCACCGTACTCGGGATCGATGGGCTACGGCGTGCCGTCGGCCGTCGCGGCCAAGCTCGTCCATCCCGGGCGCGTCGTCGTTTCGTGGAACGGCGACGGTTGCTTTCTCATGAACGGACAGGAGCTGGCAACGGCCGTGCAGTACGGCCTCGCCATCGTCTTCGTCGTCATCGACAACGGCATGTACGGGACGATCCGCATGCACCAGGAGCGCGAGCATCCGGGGCGCGTCATCGGGACGGGTCTCGTGAATCCGGATTTCGCGCAGCTTGCGCGATCCTATGGCGCGCACGGCGAGACAGTCGCGACGACGCAAGCGTTCGCGCCGGCGTTCGAGCGCGCGCTCGCCTCGCAGCGGCCTGCGCTGGTCCATGTCAGGCTCGATCCACAGGCGATCACGATGAATGCGACGCTGGACGCGCTGCGCCAGCAGGGCGAACAACGTCGCACGCGATGACACGTTGGCGCATCTTTTCGCGCGTGAACGCGCGCTCAATGTGCGTGCACGACACAGCGACTGAACACGCGCTCAATGTGCGTGCACGACACAATCTGTCGGCTACCAATGCTCCGTTCGGCGCCAAACGTTGCCGGCACGCGCAAGTTCACGCATATTGCGACGAGGTTGGCGGTCCTCCGGCTCCGCTGGAACCGCGGCCCTTCACTTACATCGAGGGAGTCTACATGCGTCATGCCGTACTTTCAGCCGTCGCCGTTTCGTGCTTCGCCGCGATGGCGAGCAGCGTGGTCAATGCAGGTGCGGTTCGCGCCGACGTCGACGAACTCGTCCCCACCGGCAAGGGTTATGGCGAACGGCCTGCACCGGGCCCGGGTCCCGGACAAGGTGCAGGACAGGGCCAGGGACAGCCGCAGGGACAGGCCAAGCCGTCGCGGCCGACCAGCGGCAGCAATGGCATCGACTACCACGGCGGGCCGGTGATGCTCGGAACGCCGAACGTCTACTACATCTGGTATGGCGACTGGACGGGCAACACCGCCACGACACTTCTCACCAATCTCGCGCAGCACATCGGCGGCTCTTCCTATTTGAACATCAACTCGACGTACTACAACGGCAGCAATACGCACGTGTCGGGTCTCGCGAGCTACGCGACCTCGACGACCGACTCCTATTCGCAGGGCAAGACGCTGAGCGACGCCGGTGTGCAAGCGGTGGTCGCCGGTGCGCTCGCGTCGCACGCGCTACCGCTCGACTCCAACGGCGTCTATTTCGTCCTCACATCGGCGGACGTCAATGAAAGCTCCGGTTTCTGCACGCAGTACTGCGGATGGCATACGCACGGAACGATCACCGGGACTGACATCAAGTTCGCGTTCGTCGGTAATCCCGATCGGTGTCCGAGTGCCTGCGCCGAGCAGACAACGAGCCCGAACGGCAACACGGGCGCCGACGGCATGGCGAGCATCGTTTCGCACGAGCTCGAGGAGGCGATCAGCGATCCGGACCTCAACGCGTGGTACGACCGGCGCGGACAGGAAAACGCAGACAAGTGCGCGTGGACGTTCGGCAACACGACCACGCTGAAGAGCGGGGCGAAGTACAACGTCACGCTCGGCGGAACCAACTACCTGATCCAGCAGAACTGGGTCAACGCTTCCGGCGGCTACTGCTCGATGACGTTCTGATCGCTTGGGCAACTGCGGCACTGAACGTTCGTGCGGCGCATCGGGACATCGCGCCGTCCGAACGTTCTGCAGGCTTTGCCGCTCGAAGCTGCATGAAACTTCGCTTCGTCGTCGTGGCGTTCGCGGCATGCACCAGCGCATCCGGACTCGCGCAACCTGCGCCTGCGTCCGGCCGAATCCCCACCGTCACGCGGCTCGTCAAGCTGTTTACCGGCCTCGAGAAGGACCTCGTGGCGAGGACGCACGCCAAGGACGCCGCGGCGCTCGATGCAATCCTCGATCCTGCCTTTGAATTGCGCGCCGGGAATG